>OFFE01000016.1_pt1 | contig 132924 bp, 173 predicted proteins | sample 1521371 | NCBI WGS metagenome assembly OFFE01 (sample SAMEA3504131, study PRJEB24116) | mouse gut metagenome | biome: mouse gut; feature: mouse-associated habitat; material: faeces | place: Denmark | collected 2011 | reverse complement strand
TGTCCAGCTCATGTCTTACCTCTTTGGGGATTACAATACGCCCCAAATCATCCACATCTCCGTGTCCGTTGTCCCAGTTCCGCAGCAGGACTGTCGCCCTTTCCCTGTCCATGCAGAGCCGGGCAGCAGCGCGGTCGATTTCGTCCGCAGAAAACCGGGTCGTGTTGATGCGGCCGTTGTTGACGTAGCCGTAGATTATGTCCCATCCTGCACCAATCATGGCTTCCTCGAAACTGCTGCTCTCGCACAGCTTGCGGAGCTGCGCTACCCGTTCATCCGTGGGCCTTACATCGTTTTCCTCCAGGGCGTTTCTAAGGTCGTCCTCATTCCAGCGTACCATTCCAAAATATTCTTCTGCCATCAACTGGCCCTCCTTTTCTCTGCTTCGACATCATGCCATTGCAGCCCCCGTGCTTTGTACAGCGGAATCCAGTGTGCCTCGTAAAAATCGTAGCCGCATCCGTCGATGCCGAAGAAATATCCAAATTCCTCGGATTCATAAACCCTGAACCCACATTCGGACATAATCCTGATGCCGTCCATTTCTTCAAGCCAGTAATCATCTGCACTGTCACGGAAAGACCACATTGTTCCCCACATCGGGAGCCATTCGTCCCGCTCTACCTCGAAATCATCCGCTTTTACGAGGATGCTGTTCCCGTCGTCCATTTTCACACGGTACGTTTCGTTATCGTAGCAGTCTGTAATCTCGCCCGTGTTCGACGTTCCCTCATACGGCTTCCCATCAGGCGTTTCCTCTGGCAGCTCATAAACGTATACCCGGTCAGTGTCGTGGGGCTTCGTGAGCTCATGCCAGTCGTCGATGTCATGCTCCATCAGCTTTTTAATGATGCCCTGCTGGATTGCGTCCATTTCCCGGACCCATTCCTGTGCGGCATCTGCTATCGTCATTCCCTGTCTCATCCCTGCCATCTCCTTTCACTTCTCGGCTTTGCCGCGAACCGGCTTCTTGCACTTTACGACGTATATCCTGTTCTCAACACGGTACACGTCGAATACTTCCGCAAGCTCATTCTGCTTCTGATACCGCCTGATTGCACCGAACTTATTCTTGCAGTCTTTCAGGTCGTCGTATTCGATGCACATATTCTTCTTCTGGCCGTTCGCAAGGAACGCTATTACAGCCAGGACTTCCTCGCTCTGCTTGCCGCCCGAGCCTTTCTTTGCGGGCAAAAACTCAACATCGTATGTAATCTTCATATTCGCTTACCTCCGTATATGGTATAAAATCTAAATTCTTGGCAGTTATCGTATCGCCAAAAGTCATCCCGTCCGTACCTGGTATCGCTTCTTCAAGGCTCACCGTCTTTATCCTCCGGCCCTGCTTTATCCGCTCGTTATAGACTGCGGATGCCATGTTGCGCCAGGCGATAGTGGCGAACCGGTATTTGTACAGGTCTGGCCGCCGGAACCAAAGCTCGACGGCCCGCAGATACCTGAACACCACCACGTCGTACCACTCGTCCGGTGGCAGCTTTTTTGATGCGAGGAACCTTTCGACGATATAATGGTTTTCTGCTGCAACTGTCTGTTCAGCAGGGGTAAGGGGTTCCAATTTCATGGCTCCCCCCCCGTAGACGCAGGTTCTCTCATATGCAGTTACCTCCCTCGTTTACTTTTGGTTCTCCCCCCCCCGTAATCTTCAGGTTCTTCTTTGGAGAGGCGGGAGGAAACTCCGAACTCCGATTCAAACAGCATGGCTATTGACTTGTCGCCATGTTCCATTCGGTAATATTCGAGTTCCTCAATCGTGTAGTAGTCGAGCAGGGCCTCATATTCTTCCCTGATTTCCTCCGGGACCTTTTTTAAGAATGCCATTTCCTTTTCGCCGGAATAAATCCCCCATCTTCCCCAGCCCATAAAACGCTGGTCCTCGATGTACTCATATTTCGGGAAGTCCGGCTTTACGGAATCCGCTACAATTTCAGTTACAGCTTTTATCGTGGCGTTCAGGTGGTTTCGGTTGATGTACTCATGGAGCGTGTGGGCCTCATAATATCCTGATGACAGGTTCACAGCCGCAACACCAAGCTCCGGCGCAACATAGGAGATGTCGCTCACAGAGCCCATCGCAGTCTTGAACCCTTTGCTTGTTATGTAATCCTCGAATTCCCTGTTCCCGCAGTCGTAATAAACCGCATCATTCTTGCCTTTTCGGTCAATCTCGACAATCAGTTTTAAGTCGTCCAGCTCTTTAGGCAGCGTCCCTTTCCTGTACACGGAACAGAAAGCAGATGCACCAACGCACCCGATTTCTTCGTCACAGGTGAACAACAGCCAGGGCTTTACCGCCGACTGTTCATACACCACATTCAACGCATAGACCCCGCACCTGTCATCGCCGCCAATTCCCTGTGGGGACATCAGGATATTCCCGCTTTTCGTCCGGCAGATTTCCTTTACCGGAGTATGGTGTACCGTGTCCATGTGCGCCACGAGCATAACAGGAGCCTCCCCTTTTACGAGGATATATTTATTTTTGCAGATTCTTGTGCGCCCTTTATACTGCGCCCGCATTCTTGCGTAAAGCTCTTTCTGCGTCGGCTTCAGGAAATCTTCTAATGGCTTCATACCGCTTCCTCCTTTTCTTCCTCAATCTCGACGGTCTCCCCGCAATTCGGGCAGGTTCCATCGTCACAAACCTCAATAAGCTCGTTGCAGTGCGGGCAGATTACAAAATCGGTTCTGCAATTCTCACACACGAGAACCGTTTCCCCATCTGCTCTGTAAAGGCGGGTCATGCTGTCCGTAGCATAATCTTCATCACACTCATCGCAACAAGCATAATAGCTGTCGTAGCAGTCAGGGCACACACTGCCGTCCCTCCTGTTTCCCATGTGTACAAAGTACATATCCTCATCTCTGTGCCAGTCTCCGCATTCATCGCACTGCGTATAATGCTCATCGCGGCAGCCGTCGCAGATGTTTTGCCCATTTATCACGTTCATCCTGTCATGGTGATGCCAGCGGTGACAAGAATCGCAATAAACATAAAGCTCATTTATGCAGCTGTCACAGACCTGAACTTCATTTCCGTTGCTGTCATAGGCAGTGGTAAGTTCATTCGCTTCGCACTGCTCGTCGCATTCATCGCAATACACGCCATTCTTGCAGTCATCACAGTACAGATGCGCGTCAATCTCATCGCCGCATCGTATGCATAACCCGTATGTTCCGACTTCCAACGGTTCCTCACTGTCCTCGTCAAAATCATTCCTGAAGCTGATGTGTCCGTCGAAATCGTTATAAGTCCAGTCAGCGTACCCGCCGAAACCTAATCCCTCTCTTACCCATTCCGACATATCGCCAGTTGACGACACCGTTTTCCAGAGGTTCGGCACGTTCTCCAGCATGGAAATCTCGCGCTGCACCAAATCACGGTAGAGCTTGGAATCAGCCTGTGCGCCGTGTGTACCGCCGGAAGTGTTGTACATCCTGCTCTGCAACAGCAGCCCGCTCCCCGGCCTGTATGCGAAAATCTGCCTCGTAGTCTTGCGGTTGTTAAATGTCTCCGGGTCCCCCGGGTCTGCCACGGTGAACACAATGAAGCTGACATCATCCCGTGCATAGCCAGAGCACCCGTTGTTGTACTGGTATTCCGTAGAGTTGAATGAATGGCAGCTCGTGAGCGTCTGCCCGCGATGGTCCCCTTTGGGATTGCTCATCGTAATAAAGTGCGCCGGGTTGATTGAGACATACAGCTTAAACCCTATCTTCTTCGAGTTCATCTCATCGGCGAATTGTGCAAAGAGCCTCTGGAACTCACTGCCAGCTGTTTCGTCCGCTACTCCGAGTGCCACGCAGAGAGCCTTGAACACACGGCTCGGCTTCTTCGTTGGCGTGTATGCTTTTGGGGCGAGCGCGTTTATTGCAGCTATGCTCGCCTCCCGGTCTGTTTCAGACTGCTGCGGGCAGCAGAAAAGGTTCAGCGCCTGCAAAATGTTATAATACCTGTCACCGCTACACGCGAGTGCGTCATGCAGAATCTCTGTACCCAGCTCTATGAGCCTGTTATAATCGGGGTCATGCGTCCGGGTCCCGTTGATGACGAGCGCATCAAGTTTCCCATCCCACACAGGGGACTTGCTGAACAGCTCGCGCAGGCCCTGCTTTGCGTAGGAGCTGTCCTTAGCAAGCCGGGTGATAAAACTATCCGTTACATCATACAAGACCTCTTTCATGCCCGTGTGCGCCCCATAATCCTGGAGCGCCTGTCTAATGTTCTGTTCAGCCTGTTCAATTATTTCCTGCATTTCCATCTTTGGAATCCTCCTTTAACAACATTCCATCGTTGATATAGTTCGCAAATATCCAGTTACGGCAGGTGCGCTGCCTTTTCGTGAAGTACCCCGGCGGGTTCGGCTTGTAGTCCTGGAACCGGATTTCCTGCGCGTCCGTTATTTCAAGCCGGATGTTCGCGTTGTCTATGAGAATTTTCTCCCCGGCAGCAGGTATGAACGCGACGTGCGTGTTCTGCCACCAGTTGAACCCTGCGCTCAACCCGCAGAGGTAGTACGCCACCGCTTTCGGGTGCTCCTTGACTTCGATGTCGATATGTGCCGACGGCTGGTGGAGCGTCCCCCAGTATACGCGCCCGTCCCGGTCCCCTGTGAAGCACTCCGCACAGCATTTATAGATGTTCACTTTGCGGATGCTGCGCAGCCAAAAGAACTCGTGGTAGCGCTTCACATCAAGAATTAGCCTCATCAGTAGCTGCCTCCTTTTTCCTGCGCCCGCCGCGCTTCTTCGTGGTCTTTTCTGCCGCAGGTTCCTCCTTGGCCTCCGCGCCTTTCTTTTTCTTAGGGGCTTTCTGCTTCTTTGTTACCGGCTCGCTCACTGTCCAGTTCAGCTGTACCTTGAAGCTGCCGTCGCCCATCTTCTCGATGACGCTGCTCCATCCCTCGCCGCTTGCGGAAACCTCATCGTCCTCACGGTTCGCGCTGTCGGCAGCAGCCTTAATCTGTTCCAGAATATCTGCGGCCACAATCTGCATCGCTTCGGCAGCTTTCAGGTATTCCTCCAGCCAGTAGGCCGCTTTCTTATAGCTGCGCACCGTGTAGGTCGCCTCGGCCTGGCATCTGCCTGTGCCGATTACAATGTCCATCACGTTCTCGCTCTCAACGTAGTTCGCCTGTCCAGGCTCGTGGACTTTTACCCATCTTCCCTGTTTCAGTTCTGCCATCTGTTTGTCCTCCTTTTGGCTTTTTTTTTGGTTCCGCGCTCTGCATTTCCACGGGCTTGCGACCGTTCGCAGGGACTTATTTCTGTGATGCCCTGCGAGCTGCATTACGGCGGGCCGTAGCCCTTTATGCCGCCAACTTTAATTTCATCTGCCGAATGCGCTCGCGCTCGGCTGATATGTACTGGATGTCATCTTCGCTCAACCCATCTTCTGACTGGATAGCGTCCTCAATAAATCCTCTCAAAGCGTTCTCTGTTATCCTCAGCATCGTGTCGTTCATGGCTTGTCCTCCTTAATCCGACTTAAAGTGTTTTGCTCAAATGCAGCTAACTATTGACATGGACAGAATTAAAAGATTTTCTTCCATCGCCGCCATGACAGCTCTGTGTGTGACGCTGACTGCTTGCGGTGGAAAAGATGGAAAAGAAACCGAACCGAGCCCGGCGTACAACGTAGAGCTAAACCGGACGCTCGTGGTTGTTTTGGCAGAACCCGTGCCGACGGAACAGCCGTGGACGGATGAAGAAGTTGAGGCGATAGCCCTCGTTCTTGCGGGTGAGTGCTACGAGGATAAAAAGCAGGATAAAAGGCGCGTGTGCGAAGTAATCCTGAACCGTGTGAGCAGCGACGAGTTCGACGACACCGTAATCGGGGTGATAACAAAGTCGAGCCAATTCCACGGCTACTGGGCGCAGTCCAGGCCCGTATCTGACGATGACAGGGCGGTTGCGGAACAGGCGCTGAAAGACTGGTACAGCACGGGATGCGCCCCGTTATCTGAATACCTGTATTTTGAAGCAGGGGATAACAGAGAGAACGAATTCCGAAAGGAGTTCTCAAAATAAATTTCCATAAGGAGGACAAACAATGTTAGAAGTAAAAATCATCATCGAGGCTACAGAGCTGGCAAATGCAATCAACAATCTTGCCGCTGCGATGGGCGGCGCAAAGCACCCCATTTCCGCGCAGACAGCAGTACCTGCGGCGCAGACAACGGCTCCGGCAGCACAAGCCGCCGCACCTGCGACACAGCAGACAGCGGCTCCAACCGCTCCAGCTCCTGCCTCTGCTGCTCCCATGAATTATCCCGCTCCTGGCGTTCCGCTTGCACAGCCGCCTAAGTATACGGTGGACCAGATTATGGCTGCCGGAGCGATGCTGATGGACGCTGGCAAGGTGAATGAACTGATGAACCTGCTGCACTCATTCGGTGTCCAGGCAGTTATGGACCTGAAACCGGAACAGCTCGGTGCTTTTGCGACAGCACTTAGAGAATTGGGGGCGAAGATATGAGTAAACACGCACTTCTTTCCCCTTCCAGCGCACACCGCTGGCTGAACTGCCCCCTTGCTCCGAGGCTTGAAGCCAAGTTCCCGGAGCAGACGAGCGAATACGCAATGGAGGGGACAATCGCGCACAGCGTATGCGAGATTGCTGCGAAGAAGAAATTCAAGAAAGTAAAGGCCGCGGAGTACAACAAGGTCATCAAGAAGCTCAAAACCAACGAGCTGTGGGATGACGAAATGCTTCGGACGGCAGAGACCTATGTGGAGCATCTTGCCGAAAGGCAGATGAGCTTCGTGAATGAACCGTACATCGCCTTTGAAGTAAAGGTAGATATTTCCGATTATGTGCCGGAAGCGTTCGGCCGGTGCGACTGCGTGATGTTCGGAGGGAACACGCTCATCATCACGGACTACAAGCACGGAAAAGGAGTTCCGGTAAGCGCGGACGAGAACCCGCAGCTCATGCTTTATGCCCTGGGTGCGCTGAAGCTGTCCCAGCCGCTTTTCGGGAGCGCGTTGCAGAGAGTGGAAATTTACATCGACCAGCCCCGGCTCGATTCTTACGGCAGCTGGTCATGCACGACGGATGAGCTGCTGGCGTGGGGCGCAAGCGTGAAGCCGAAAGCCCAGGCAGCGTTCATGGGATTTGGAGAATACCATGCGGGCGACTGGTGCAGGTTCTGCCGTGCAAGCGGCTCCTGCAAGGCACAGGCCGAGCAGAACATGGGGGCATTCGATGACTTCAAAGACCTCGTGGATAAACAGGCAGAGGTTCTCACGCCTGACGGTGCGGAGCAGCTGAAAGCTATGGGGCGCGAATTAAATGAAAACGTAGCCATCCTTACGCCGGACGAGATAAGCTCCGTGCTGGAGCGGGGGAAGAACCTTGTCGAGTGGTATGAGAAAGTAAAGGCCAATGCGCTTGAAGCCATCCTCGGCGGGACACCTATACCTGGTTATAAGGCGGTCGAGGGAAGAAGCGCGAGGGCTTGGAGCAATCAGGATAAGGCACTCGAAAAACTTCTGGCATCCGGCATTGAGCGGGCAGTCATATACGACAGCGTTCCAAAGACGCTCGCGCAGCTTGAAAAAGTTCTTGGGACAAAGAAGTTCAAAGAGCTCGTGGGCGAGTTCGTGACAAAGCCGCAGGGTAAGCCGACCCTTGCCCCTGCGAGCGATTCGAGGAAAGAATTCAACAGCGCATCCGCAGACTTCGCGGAAGTCGCAGCAAAAGACAATGGCGAGAAATAAATACCCTGGGCGGTGCTATTGCTGCGGGGAGTGGGTGGAGCCAGGGTACGGCCATTTCGAGAGGCATGAGGGCCATTGGCGTATAAAGTGCGTAAAGTGCGCAAGCGGGAGGACCTTATCCCGGCAGGACCCAGGCGTAATATGGGCCAGTAAAAAGGCATCTGAAATTCAATCAAAACAAGGAGGAAAAATCATGTATAACAATATCCCGACAAAAGTTCTGACAGGCGAAGTACGTCTGTCCTATGTAAATCTCGTGGCTCCGAGGGTGAACGACAACGACCCTACGGCAAAGCCGAAGTATTCCGTGACGCTGCTCATCCCTAAGATGGATGCTGCCGTAAAGCAGAACATCGACATGAGTATCGAGGCCGCAGCTACGGACGCGCAGAGCAAGCTGTGGGGCGGCGTGCGCCCGCCGGTAATGCCCATCCCTATCCACGATGGAGACGGGGTTCGTGAGAACGGCACACCGTATGGTCCTGAGTGCAAAGGGTGCTGGGTAATCACGGCAAGCTCGCAGCAGAAGCCGCAGGTTGTTCACCAGAGCGACATCAATACCGAGCTGCTTCCGCAGGACATTTACAGTGGTATGTATGCCAGGGTGACAATCAATTTCTTCGGCTATAACCGTGCCGGAAAGCGCGGAATCGGGTGCGGGCTTGGGAACGTAATGAAAACAAGGGACGGCGAGGCACTTGCTGGCGGCGCGTCTGCTGCGGCTGACTTCGCGGGCGTTGGGCAGACCGTGGGCGGCGCTACGCCGGAGTACGGAGCGGCGATGCCCGCAACTCCGGGGCAGATGAGCTATGCCAATACTGGAACCAGCTATAACCCGCTGACGGGCCAGCCGATGCAGCAGACGGGGGCGGTCAACCCCCTTACCGGTCAGCCGATGCAGGGCTATAACAGCGAGCTGCCGTTCAACTAAGACGATAGGAAACGCGCGGCTGGGCCACAAGTACAGCCGCGCGTTTTTGTATCAGGACGAGAACTATGAGCAAAAAAGCATTTCGCATAGATTATCCAAACGGACATCTGGAAGTAAATATCGGGGAATTCTTCGGTTCCGGGACGCAGAAGCAGTTTAACAAATGGCTCACGTTAGCCCGGCAGCATTGTACGGACGTGCAAAAAGAAGAACTGATTGCGGATATGGAGCACGAGCGCAAACAGCGGAAATATGTGCTGGATTCGATAGAAGCACTGGAAAATAACAGGGCTAAATTGTTGGGAGATTTCTTCAATTACAATACGAAAAGAGGTCCTGGAGCCCCTGAAAGGGAGCTTGAAAAGCAACGCGAGAAACTGAAAAAGAGAATGGCAGTATTGCAGAATGAGAGGTGGTCCTGATGCTTCATCATCTGTCTATTGACTTGGAAACATTCAGCAGTGTACCGATTGGAAAAGCAGGCGCGTACAAGTACATACAGAGCCCGGACTTCGAGATACTGCTGTTCGCATACAGCGTTGACGGGAGCCCGGTGGAAATCGTGGATTTGGCGCGGGGGGAAATCCTGCCGGAGTGGTTATATGCTGCCGTGAAAAGCCCCGAATACATCAAACACGCATACAATGCGGCTTTTGAGTGGTATTGCCTGTCAAAGTTCTACGGCTTCATGCTGCCTGTGAACCAATGGAGGGACACAATGCTGCACGGGCTGTACTGCGGGTTTACGGCAGGACTGGACGCGACAGGCAAGGCGCTTGGGTTGCCGGCTGAAAAGCAGAAGCTGGCGGTCGGAAAATCCCTCATCCGATATTTCTGCGTTCCCTGCGCCCCTACGAAAACGAACGGCGGGAGGACAAGGAACTATCCGAAGCACGACCCGGATAAGTGGGAGCTGTTCAAGACCTACTGCATCGGGGACGTTGTGACGGAAATGGAGATTGACGCACGGCTGTCCGCTTTCCCTGTTCCTGATGACATAGAGAAACAGTGGCAGACGGACCTTACGATAAATGCGCGAGGCGTATCCGTTGACATGGGGATGGTGCGGGGAGCGCTGGAGATTGACGCGGCATCCCGTGACAGCCTGATGGAAGAAGCCGTCAGGATAACAGGGCTTGAGAACCCGAACAGCATCGCGCAACTGTCACAGTGGCTTGAAAAAGCAACGAACACTCCCGTGACGGACCTGCGCAAAGATACCGTGGCTGCTATGCTGGAAAGCCAGGCGGTAACGGGATATGCAGAAAGGATGCTGGAGATACGCCAGGAATTAGGAAAAACAAGCACGAAGAAATATGATGCGATTGAGGTTGCCGTGTGCGGGGACGGGCGCGTCCGGGGATTGCTCCAATTCTACGGGGCGAACCGTACTGGTCGTTGGGCTGGGAGGCTCGTGCAGGTGCAGAACCTGCCACGGACATATATCGGTCAGCTTCCCCTTGCAAGGGATGCTGTGAGAAATAAAGAATCCGACAAGCTGCGGGTTCTGTACGGTTCCGTGCCTGACACGCTCTCGCAGCTGATACGGACATCGTTCGTGGCATCCAGGGGGAACAAACTGGTGGACGCGGATTTCAGCGCGATAGAGGCGAGGGTAATATCATGGCTTGCCGGTGAGCAGTGGCGGCTGGAGGTGTTCAGGACGCACGGGAAGATTTATGAAGCATCGGCAAGCCAGATGTTCGGGGTCCCGATTGAGAAGATAAAAAAGGGGAACCCGGAATACGAGCTTCGGCAGAAAGGAAAGGTCGCTGAACTCGCGCTCGGCTATCAGGGGAGCTCCGGGGCGCTTATCTCGATGGGCGCTCTGAAAATGGGAATACCAGAAGAAGATTTGTCCGACATCGTTACGCGCTGGCGAGACGCAAACAAAATGATTGTTGACCTGTGGTATTCGCTGGAGAGCGCGGCAGTTTCTGTGATACAGACAGGGGCTCCGGCGGGGGTACGCGGTCTTATACTGGCAAGGGAGTTCGACATCGAGCACAACCTCGACTTCCTTACGATAACGCTCCCAAGCAAACGGAAACTGTATTATGCAAGCCCGGAGCTTGGAGCAAACCAGTGGGGCAGACCGTCAATCCTGTACAGGGGCGTGAACCAGACAACGAAGCAGTGGACGCAGCTGGAGACCTACGGCGGCAAGCTCGTCGAGAACGTGGTCCAGGCGATTGCGCGGGATTGCCTTGCAGCGGCGATAGAACATCTGGAAGAAGCCGGATTTCCGGTGGTATTCCATGTACACGACGAAGTGGTTATCGACTGCCCGGAAAGCAGAGCAGACCTTGATGCAGTCGTTCAAATTATGACGCAGCCTATCCCCTGGGCGGCAGACCTGCCGCTGAACGCAGACGGATGGGTGGGCGATTTCTTCAAAAAGGACTGATGATATGGCAAATGACTATAAAAACGCGGAGGGCTACAGTGACCCGACAGCCGGGGGCGCGTTCAGCAATATCGGTGCGGAGGCGCAGCGCAGGGAAGCGAAACGTCAGGCAGACATAAGCGCCCTGATACCGATAATCAGGAATACAGCCGCTCTTGTCGGCTTTGAGATTGCTGGCAGGATAACCCTCATAGACAAAGAAACAGGAAAGAAATATAAATGACGCGGAAAGGAGGACCTATGGAGAATAAATTGTGCTATGTGTGCAGCCCTTACCGGGGGAACACGGAACGCAACATTGAATATGCAAAGGAACTTACAAGGCTTGCACTGGACAGCGGCTACGTCCCTGTCACGCCCCATCTGTATCTGACGCAGGTTCTGGACGAGGATGAACCGGAGCAGCGTGAAAAAGGGATGGCCGCCGGGACAGAGCTTTTGAAGCATTGCAGATATATCCTCATCGGTAGCCGGTATGGGCTTTCAGAGGGGATGCTGGCAGAAATAGATACCGCTACGGAGAACGGACTGGCTGAACTCGCGGCAACAGTGCGCGGGCTGGAAGTGGTTTACGGAAAGCCCTGATGCTTATTAAAAATCGGGAAAGGAGGTAGGAGCTTGATATGGTATATGACCGCCAAATCATAATCACAGTCGGCAATAACCGAAAAAGCATTAACTGGCAGCCGCAGTCCATCATGCTGTCAGAGTTCTATGAAAAGCTCCGAATACCGAGCCGTTCGACAGAGACGATGCAGGAATACCTCGGATTAAAAAAGTCCGAGCAGGATGATAAAAAGGACATTGGCGGGTTCGTGGCTGGCAGCCTGTCAGGACCCCGGCGAAAGGCTGGGGCCGTGACGGGGCGAGACATAATAACCCTTGACTTCGACGCAATACCGCCGGGGGCGACAGATGACATCCTCAAACGGGTGGATGCCCTTGGGTGCGGGTACTGCATATATTCCACGCGGAAACACTCCCCCGCCAGTCCAAGGCTCCGTATACTGCTGCCCCTGGACAGGACGGCCACGGCTGATGAATATGAGCCTGTCGCAAGATACATGGCGGCAAGCATCGGGATAGAGTTCGCAGACCCGACCACGTTCGAGGCGACGCGGCTGATGTACTGGCCGAGCTGTTGCGTTGACAGTGAGTATGTGTTCTCCTGCGGGGATAAGCCCATGCTGTCCACGGACGGATTATTGCAGGTCCTGGACGAAAGGTACGGGGACTGGCGGGACGTATCAAAATGGCCGCAGGTTCCAGGAGCGGATAACGCATATAAGAAGATGGCGATGAAGCAGAGCGACCCCCTGAGCAAGAGCGGAATCGTGGGGGCGTTCTGCCGGACATACGACATATACGGGGCGATGGACACATTCCTCGACGGGATATACGCCCCTGTGGACGGCTCGCATGGGCGGTACACATACCTCGGCGGGAGCACGACGGGCGGGGCTGTTATTTATGACAACGGTATGTTCCTGTATTCCCACCATTCCACGGACCCGTGCTGCGGGAGGCTCGTGAATTCATTTGATTTGGTGCGTATGCACAAGTTCGGGGATTCGGACGACGGGGCTGACCCAAACACTCCCACGAACAGGCTTCCGTCATACACGGCCATGTGCCAGCTCGCGGTATCAGACGTGAGGGTGTCACGCCAGCTGGCAAAGGAAAGGGCTGATTCAGCGATAAACGATTTCAGCAACCTTACCGGGGCCGATGCAGATGAGGACGAAAACCTGAACTGGACGCAGGACCTGGAGCTGAATAAGCAGACAGGCGCGATAAAGGCGACCATAGACAATGTATGGCTCATCCTTGAAAACGACCCGAACCTCAAAGGAAAGTTCGCCCTGAACGAGTTTGCGGGGCGCGGGGAAGTCCTGGGCGACCTGCCGTGGAGCAAGTTCGAGAAGCGCCGGGCGTGGGCCGATAATGACAATCAGGGGCTGTACTGGTACTTTGAAAAGGTTTATAAGATTACGGGCAACGGGAAGATTGACGGAGCCCTCTCCCTGCACAGCGAGAAGCATAAGTTCAATGACGTGCGCAATTATCTCGCAAAACTGCAATGGGATGGCCACCCGCGCCTTGACACTCTGCTGATAGAGTACCTTGGGGCCGCAGACAGCCCCTATGTGCGGGCGGTGACGAGGAAAGCGTTCACCGCTGCGGTAGCGAGGGCGATGGAGCCTGGGTGCAAATACGATACCATGCTCATCCTCTCCGGGCCGCAGGGCATCGGGAAATCGACGCTGCTCGATAAGATGAGCCGGGGCTGGTTCAATGACGGAATCAGGACGTTCGAGGGCAAGGAGGCAAGCGAGTTGATACAGGGCGTATGGCTCGTGGAAATCGGCGAGCTGGATGCGTTCCGGCAGACAGACGTTTCGAGGATAAAGCAGTTTTTGAGCCTACGGGCTGACCGATTCCGGGCGGCGTATGGGCGGCACGTCAAAGACCTCCCGCGCTGCTGCGTGTTCTTCGGAACCACCAATACGGCGGCGTTCCTGCGGGACAGGACGGGGAACCGCCGGTTCTGGCCGGTGGACGTGGGCGTTCAGACGCGGATAAAAACCGTGTGGGAATATCTCGATGCCGAGGTGGACCAGATTTGGGCCGAAGCCGTCATGCGGTGGAGGCTGGGCGAGAGCCTGTTCCTGACCGGGGAAATCGAAAATGCCGCGAAAGCAGAGCAGGAATCCCACAGGGAAGTCAGCAGCAAGGAGGGAATCATCATTGACTTCGTTGATAAGCCTGTGCCGGAGGACTGGCAGAAATGGACGCTGGATAAGCGCAGGATGTTCCTGAACGGCACAGTGGAGGGAAACGTGACGCTCGTGCCGAGGGACCGGATATGCGCCCTGGAGATATGGTGTGAAGCGTTTGGCGGCTCCCCAAAGGATTTCCGATATTCTGAATCAGCAGAGATAAACGACATCCTGCGGTCCCTGCCTGGCTGGGAAAAGACCCCAAATGGGCTGCGGTTCGGCTACTGCGGCTATCAGCGGGGGTTCGTGAGAAAAGATAGATGATGCGGAGGACACATAAATGGACATTACTGAAAAATTAAAAGCAGAGCAGCTCGGAAAGCTGAAAGAGCTGCAATCAAAGCTCGGAGAAGTGCTGGATTATGAGCCAGCCGACAGCGGGGATAAATATGAGAACAAAATCTGGGAAGAAGTATTCGACCTCAAAGAAAGCCTTGATGCTTTCCTTATGTGTCGGGAGCTTGCCTGATAAAAGCAAGGAGGACAAAACATGAATAAGCAGAGAAGAAAACGGCTGGAAGAAGCCAGTGACCTTATGAACCGTGCAAAAGACATTCTGGAGGAAGTAAAGGACGAGGAACAGGAAGCATACGACAATCTCCCGGAGAACTTCCAGAACGGTGAGCGTGGGGAAGAAATGCAGGGCTACATTGATGCGATGGAAGAAGCCTACGACGGTTTGGACACGGCCTGTTCAGCCATCGAGCAGATTTAGGAGGACGGCGTATGGGCAAAAAGCATAGCAAAAACTGGGCTGAAATACAGCAGGACTTCAACAGCATGGCTGAAATGTCCTGCATCCCATCTGGGATTAAGAAGCTGCGCGGCGACCATGTTATCGACATGGACCAGTCGGTGCGGTGGAATCAGGAACAGGTGCGGCTCAACAATGAAAAATATCAGGAGGAAGTGAAACGGCTTAACCGGGAAAAGAACAAGCGCCGCGATGCAATTTATGAAGATATTTACCAGAAGATTCAGGAGGAAGTAGGCTCCGGGCTGACAAGGGGCGGGGCTGTTGTTATCTGGAACTATGCCTGGGAGCTTGGCCACGCATACGGCATATCCGATGTTTTGAGCCACCTGAATGACCTGATGGATATGGTACAGAAGATTTTAACGGAGACAGGAGGCGGTTCCAAATGAGAAGTACCTGCGAGATTGTGGCTGATTTGAAAGACGGAAAAGAGGTTCCCTACGAAGAATTGAAAATGGCCTGTCTGGTGCAGTCAGGAATCATCCACTTCTTCCAGAACGATACAAAGCAGCTACTGGCGGGAAGCCTGGTGTCGGAAGTGATACGGAAGATGAACTACTCCGACCCGGAGACATCTTCCGCTGAAGCCGGAATACCGACCTGGTACTGGAAAGCAATCCATGCCGACCCCGTTGAATGGCTCGGACCCAAATGGATTCCGGGAACCCCGGAGTGGGAGCGGATGCACGCCGTACACCAAAAGATATATGAAAAGGTTTTGAGCGGAGAAAAGGAGATATGACATGAGTGAGATATTTATGACTATAAACCGTGACAGTAAGCTCTACGCGGATTATTTCGATTGGTGGAATGGTCGATGCGATATGCTTGCAGCTGCAAACAGTGTTTTTGAACAGTTTGGTATCGAAAGCAATCGGTTTTATTCAAAGAAAGACCGGCTCATCATAGAACCAACGGAATCAGATAAAAAGAAATTCGCCGATATGATGATGGCTGACGGCCAGAGCTTTAAGAAACGCTCTGCACCTAACAAAGCCTGGGTAGATGCTATGAAAAACGTCAAGCACATGAGGAAACCACAACTTTTTGGATATATGCCGACATCGCTTCTCGGATGCAGATGGAAAGAACAGCTTTTCCATGTAGGTGAAATCCTGTATTGCAAAATAGATTCCTCCGGCGAAAATACAGCGGTCCCTGACTTTGCAACAGCAATTAAAGGGAGCGAGTATTATGCTGCGATGGAGACAGAAACGGGGGTTTAAGTATGAAAGACAATGATTATGAAAAAGCCAAAAATCTGCTGTGGCAGATAGATTCCACCAGCTCCCAGGTAGACCTGATAAAGGAACAATGGAGCGAGCTGATGGACTATAACGGTAAGGCGAAGCTATTTGTCTACGCGAATGGCAAGTCGTATGAAACCGTTCTGACAGAAGATACGATAGCTGTCACGATGAATGCGATATTGAAGAACTACCGGGAAGCCATTAAAAATGCGCAGGATGAGCTGAATAAAATTATCGCGCAGGTTATGCCGGTGGAATAAGGAGGTACGGTATGTATTTATTGACAAAGGATGGAATTAAAAAAGTGCCGCAAAAAGGGTTCATAAGGCAGCTTTTCTGTATGCACCGAAACGAGATAAAGGGAGAGGATTGTTCAGAAAACGGGCTGGTCAGAATATCAGGCTGTGACAGTTATCTCGTGTGCGCGGACTGCGGGAAAATATTGGCTGAATCCCACGTCAACTACTGAAACATTGTTTGAAACAAACGACTGAAAAGCCTGATTTAGACACGAAAAGAAAGATTTAGGCACGATATTCAACCGTGATGTTTCGGCTTTGAATGTTTCATTGTATCGGCGATGTTTCACCCAATGTTTCAGCCGAAATCCGCATAAACACTGGCTTTATACCTATATTGAAACATTGAAACATTTAATCCCGTTAGAATTAAAAATAGGGAGATTAGGGAGTTTATAAGGAATTTGTGAAGCGCGTATGCTCCCTAATCCGCCTGATTTACGCATACATACGCGCGTGAGTTTTAGCAAGATGTTTCAGGAGGACAAAATGACTGAAAGTAGAATCGAAAGACACCTCGTTGACGGGGTAAAAAAGTTAGGCGGTATGTGCATCAAGTTCACGAGCCCTGGCACTCCCGGAGTACCAGACCGCATCATCATAACCGCGACCGGAAGAATCATATTCGCAGAGCTTAAAACGGAAACAGGCCGCCTTGCGAAAATTCAAAGGTACGTCATCGGCGAAATGCAGAAAAGGGGCGCAGATGTGCGCGTTGTCAAAGGGCTGGACGAAGTGAAACAGCTGCTTGCCGAGATTGGAGGTGCGTCAGAATGATATTCAACCCTTACCCATACCAGCAATACTGTATCGACAGCATAACCTACAATCGTGCCGTCGGGCTTTTCCTCGATATGGGCCTCGGAAAGACGGTCATTACACTGACCGCCGTGCATGAGCTGCGGTATAACCGTTGGGAGGTCTCAAAGCCCCTCATCATCGCGCCGAAGAAAGTCGCGGAGGCGACGTGGACGACGGAAGCCGCGAAGTGGGACCACCTCAAAATGATGAGGATTGTCCCGGTGCTTGGAACCGTGCAGCAGCGGCTACGCGCCCTGGCTACCCCGGCAGATGCGTATGTGATTAACCGCGAAAACGTACAATGGCTCGTGGAGCACTTCAAGAACAGCTGGCCTTTCGACATGGTGATACTCGATGAAAGCTCCAGCTTCAAGAACCCGTCGAGCAAGCGGTTCAAGGCGATGAAGCTGGTGCGCAGCAGGATTAAGCGTATTGTGGAACTGACGGGTACGCCGTCGAGCAACGGACTGGAGGACCTGTGGGCGCAGATATATCTTCTTGATGAGGGCGCACGGCTGGGAAAGACGATGGGAGCGTACCGTGACAGGTACTTCATCCCCGGAAAGCGGAACCGCACGACGATATTCAGCTACACGCCGAAAGACGGCAGCTTCGACATGATAAAACAGGCGATAAGCGACATCTGCATAAGCATGAAAGCGGAGGACTACCTGACCCTGCCGGATGTGATTTTCAACGATATACCTGTGGCCCTCGACGCTGCGGCGGCAAAGGCATATTCGCAGCTTGAAAACGACCTGCTCCTGCAAGTGGACGAGAACATGATTACGGCGCAGAGCGCGGGGGTCCTCACCGGCAAGCTCCTACAGTTATGCAACGGGGCGATTTATGATGAGGACCGGAACGCCGTGAAGATACACGACTGCAAGGTGGATGCGTTCCTGGAGCTGGTTGAGCAGCTGAACGGGCAGCACGCCCTTGTGTTCTATAACTTCCAGCATGACCGGGACCGTCTGCTGGAAGCTCTGTCCAAGTACAGCCTCCGGGTCCGGGTCTATTCACAGGCAAAGGACGAGGTTGACTGGAACAACGGGGAAATTGACATCCTGCTTGCGCACCCCGCAAGCTGCGGCTACGGGCTGAACTTGCAGCAGGGCGGCTACAACGCAGTATGGTTCGGGCTGACATGGAGCCTGGAGCAGTACGAACAGGCGAACAAGCGTCTGCACCGCCAGGGGCAGGAGCATCCGGTCGTCATCCACCATCTTGTCGTGCAGTCCGGGATGGACGCTGCGGTGCTTGAAGCGCTTACCGGCAAGGCAGATATGCAGAACGCTCTGATGGATGCCCTGCGCGTCCGAATCAATAAATTGCGCAGTTAAAAAAGGGAGGTGACTTGCTGTGAAGAAAGAAGAAATTGCGGAGGTTGTCCGGCTGGCCGCTGCCGAGGTCCTTGCAAAGCGGGAGGAAATCATCGAAGATGAGTTCGATTCCCGTTACCATGACGTAGAGCTACTGATGAAGAACTACCGGAAGCTGCGGGCGCACTACTCCCACGTTTCCCCCGAAACGCTGGAGGTCAGTGCGATATGCTCCATGCGCCGGAAAACCGGGCTTATGATGAGCCATGTTGACAAGATGCTGGCGGCGTATGAGGCCATTTGCCGGGATTCCGGGAACCCCGATGAGATACGCCGGTGGGAGGCCCTGTCCCTGCGGTACATAGACGAGGACCGGTTGAAAGTGGAGGATATTGCCGAACGGCTCTGCATTGACAAGAGGACGTTTTACCGTGACATCAACAAGGCGATGGAGGACATGGCTGTCCTGCTGTTCGGCATAGAGGCCATCGGCTCGTGGAGGCACAAACGGTGAGAAATCGGGAGTTTGCCGTACCCCTGGCAGGCTCCTGATTTTTTATGCCCCGTTGCTTTTTGCGAAAATTTTTCTGGAAAAATTTTTGAAAAATGATTGACAAAAACGACTGAAAGTGTTAAAATAAGAATGTAAGGAAAAATAAAAAGCCCGATAGTCAAGGAGGTAGAAAATATGGCAAAAGCGATGGGAATAACCGAGCAGCAGTGCATTGAAGCTGAAATGGAATACAGAGAGTGGAAAGAGAATCCGCTTTGGTACTGCGTGAAAACACTGTTCAACATGAGCACCGGCAAGATGGAAAGTGAAATTGTAAAAGACAAAGACACAAAGCAGATAATCGCCATCCAGGGTGCAGAGAAGCCGCAGGACGGGGTTTACGAGACAGCAGCCGGAACAATCTACTACACATACCACAGAGGCTATAGAGAAGCAGCTCGCCAGATGGCGATGGCGAACATATAGGCAAATGGAGCAGACCTTTTCAATCATTGCACTCACCTACTTCTTTACCACCGCCACCCGGCGGCTTTTTCTTTGCTTAAAGTCATACTGGCTTCGGAATACCTCACCGTTGAACTGCGTCTCTCTGTAATAGATGCCGTCCGCAAGCCACTCTCGCTGTATTCTTTCACCATCTTGCAGTTTCGGCAGACTGTCTTTTGCAGATTTCGCAAGCTCTGCGGCGACTGCAAGCAGGACCGCCGGGGCCGCCGTCATCTCGCAGAGGAATTGCCGTCAGCTAAAAGTTCCTCGATTGTACAGCCATACAGCTTTGCAATCATCGGCAGCTTATCGGCTCTCGGCTTTGCGATGCCGCGTTCCCATTTGCTCACAGCTGACGGCTGCACGCCAAGCGCTTTTGCCACTTCCTGCTGCGTTGGGATTGCCCCGCGAAGTCTGCGTTCTCTCATCACATTCATCGAAATACCTCCTTTCCTGCGTCCTGCGGGTTCTTTTTGCTCCTCACATTCTTATTATAGCACTTTCAGTCGTAAAAGTCAACTCGAAATCTCCATTTTTTCCGAAAAAATTTTTGTTTGACAATGTGAATTAAAAGACATATAATAGACTTTAAGGAAAGGTGGTGTATCTATGAGCGACTTTGGAGAACGACTGAAAAGATTACGGAAAGACAAGGACATCACACAGGGGCAGCTTGCGGAGGTAATAGGCGTAGTGCCGTCGGCCATAGGTAAGTACGAGAGGCTCGAAACGTCTTATCCCAGCATCGACGCACTCATAAAGCTGGCAGACTACTTCAACGTGAGCATCGACTATCTCCTGCGTGGGGTAAACACAGTACCAGCAGTGGAAAACAATATCAGCGGGCAGCTATCCAACAGCCCGTTTATTCAGGCGAACCACGGGGGCGTTATCTTTAACGGGGATAGCAACAGCGCCCTCTCTCCTGAAGCCGTGGAGCTGCTGCACATCTATGAGACGCTCGGAGGTCGTGACAGGCTCCGGCTGCTTAACTATGCGATAGAATTGGAGGGTGGTACAAAATGAGAGTAACTTTAGAGATTAAAAAGAAATGCTCGTTCTTCTGGCTTCGGGGAATCCGTTCGGCCAGGATTGACAAATGCTGCGCCAAATGCTTCATTGGTACGGCATACCACGAGGTATATGAGGGTACAAAGTATAGGGACAAGGCGCTCGTGGAGCTGGAGCTTAAACCGGATATGCGCATAAAAGCGTATTATCTCTGCGGGTTAAGCCGTGGATTCAAGTATGAGGATAACACGCACGTCGCATTTGTTCCATGCGAGGGGCAGAACATTGAGATAGAGAATGATAAGATTCGGCTGGTAGTTACAGACGCTCGCCAGATTGACTTCCAAAGCTACCAGCCCAACCCGGAGGGAGAGTTCACGCACGAACAGCGCACCTGCCGTAACTGGATATTCGCGAACTACCTCCTGGACGGTATGCCCCTGTGAAAAGGGCGGCACTTTACATCCGCGTTTCCACGCTGGAACAGGCGCAGGAGGGCTACTCTGTCGGCGAGCAAAAAGAGCGCCTTATTGCGTACTGCAAGGCAAAGGACTGGCTCATAGCTGACATCTATGTGGACGGCGGGTATACCGGCAGTAACCTTAAACGCCCTGGCATACAGAAGCTCATGGCCGAGACAGATAAGTTTGAGATGGTCCTCGTCTACAAGCTGGACAGGCTGTCACGCTCACAGAGGGACACCCTTTACCTGATTGAAGAAGTGTTCCGTCCGAATGACGTTGACTTCATATCCATGCAGGAGAGCTTCGACACATCCACGCCGTTCGGAAAAGCCATGATAGGCTTGCTCGCGGTATTTGCGCAGCTGGAGCGTGAACAAATTAAGGAGCGCACCTGGATGGGGCGCGTGGCAAGGGCAAAGACCGGGCTGTACCACGGAGGGGGACACATTCCTATCGGGTATGAGTATTCAGACGGAAAGCTGGTCATAAATCCATACGAGGCAGAACAGGTAAAAAAGATATATGAGTGGTATCTGTCCGGCTCATCACTGAAAGCCATAACAGACCGCTTGCAGGACGAGGGCTATACGAATAAATACAGCAGCTACAATTCCTGGTCGAGCGTCAGGAACATCCTTGGCAATGAGACATATACAGGACGGCTACATTTCGGGGACATAGTTGTCGAAAACGCTCACGAAGCGATAATAAGCGATGAGCAGTACAAAGCCGCGCAGGTTCTCCGTGGGAAAAAGCAGGAGCTATATGGCCCGGCTTTCCAGTCAAAGCATATGCTGACCGGGCTCATGTTCTGCGGTAAATGCGGAGGCCGGTATTACCTGCGCAATTCAGGGAAGTATTCATATTATGCCTGTTATTCCCGGACCAAACAGATGAAGAACATGATAAAGGACCCCAACTGCATGAACAAAATATGGAAAGCTCCAGAATTGGATGCCCTTGTAGATTCAAAGATACGGGAGCTTCTGCAATCCCCTAAGATGGCTGCGGAGTTGGCTGCCAGCAGACCAAAGAAAACGCCAGCAGTCAGCAGCAATGCTAACATCGAGAAGCGCATACGCGACATAGACAAGCAGATAAGCAAGCTGATGGAGCTGTACCAGATGGACGACATACCAGCAGAACTGCTGGGAGGGAAGATAAACAAGCTGTATGGAGAGAGGACGGCATTGCAGGAGACGCTCCTGCCTGATGAAGAACCGTCTGCCATCCCATTCGACTTGGTAAAGGAGCTTATAGCGGATGCGGCGCAGATTTGGGATTATGCAGACGAATTGCAGAAGCGGCGCATATTGCAGAGCCTCATATCGAAGATTGTGATAACCGAGGATGACGTGGAAATTGAATGGGCGTTCTGACAAATAAAAAAAAAGCCACGCAGCCTCCGGCATATTCCGGTGCTGCGTGGCTCTCTCCGTCATTCTTTTTTCTGCACGGGAGATTCCGCGTTAATCTGCTGGATGGCAGTCTGCGCGATTGTGGCTGCTGTAGCTGCTGCCGTGCTTGCCGCGACAGCCGTGGTGTCAACAGGGCTCTCCAGGACAGATACCGCGCTTAATTCCACAGGCGCTTCATTCTTCTGCTTTCGTACCTCTGCCTCAATCATCGTCAGCAGATACGCTTTCGCGTCGCCATATACGCTTTCGATAAATTCCGTGGCTGCGGGGCTTATAGATGCGAGGCAAGCTGTCATCGCTTTATTCGCCGCTTCCATCTGTGCCTCTGCATCGAATTTTCCAGCTTTCTTTAAGGAATCCACGTAGGTCTGGCTTGTGGCAGCTACCGCTCTGGTAATCGCCCCTGCGATTTCCCGTATGTAGCCCTGGACCTTTATGTCATCCGTTTTAGCCACGGCCTCGTCTTTCGCTTTGCTGATTAAGCCTACCGCATACGTCGTGATTACGGGAACTGCTGCCGTTATGACTGCAAGCAGCAGATTCAACAACATTTCTTTCATAGCTCTGTTCCTCCTTTAATTTGCGGGTTTGATATACTTCGCCGATGAGAAGCCGTACTTCCCGTTTTTATTCCTGATATAGTACCACAAGGAGCCGTCGGCAGCTTTTACCTCATCGCATACCCCGACAACTTCCCCATCTTTCAGCGGGCTGAAACTGCAAACAGGGTTCTCTGTTCCCGCCCATTTCCGAACTTTCAGGGCGGTTGTCGTCTTGCCGCTCCACTTTACGCTCCGGTTCAGCGTACCTCCAGAAGATACGGGCTTAGATGCCGGGGCAGAGCTTGCCTTGCTCGCATAGTTCGGTGTGATGAATCCACGGATGTACCGTCCATTCACTTTCAGTGTACGCCTCCCGACCATTCCTCCGTTCATGTTCCCCTCGATGACCGTGATGTCGTTTCCTACGACCTTTTCCACCATCCCAACGTGTTCAGGGTTTCCCTTGTTGTCCGTGGTGGCATAGTTCGGGCCGTCATCCCAGTCATAAAGGACTTCATCCGCAGGCTTCGGAACAAACGCATCGTTCTCCTGCCAAATCCCCATTTTCTTCGCCTGTTCGATGAGGTAATAGCAGGAACACTCCACGGGCATGATGTCCGTGAGCCCGGCCTTGATTGCCGCCGCGCTTACCGTCGTGGCGCAATATGCGTCGGAATATGTCACTCTGTAACCGCGCGGGAGGGGCTTATGCCCATTGTAAGTGTCGATGATGGGGGCGTGGCTCTTATTCGACCGTTTCAGGTTCACCCACCCCTGCATAAAGCCGAGAACTTTCTGTCTCACTTCTGCCTCTGTCATAGCATTTCCTCCTTTTCCGGGCTTTGCTGCGGCATACCTGTCATAATACACCTGCCCATAGCCAGCCCTCTTTTTCTTTGCTGCTTCGCTCTGGTCTGCGGGGCGCTCGAAATTAAGGAGAACGCTGTCGCTGGCAGCCCTTACGGATGCCGCCGATTTAAGGACGGACAGCACCGACTTATACCCGGTACTCAACTCCTTATATAAAAAATCGAGCTGCATTTCCAAGTCCCCAATAGACTTTCCTGCCGCCCGTGCAAACGCAAGCAAATTCTGTTTCCTGCTCCAATAGGTCCACTGCGCGATGCCATAGCCCGCGCTGTCCCTCACGAAGTTCCCATAATCCCCGCTGTCCACGGAAGCCGTGTATTCATCATCCGTGAGGCCGAGTTTCTTTTCGGAATTGTTCTGTAAGTTCTTCGGGTTCAGCCCGCTTTCTGCGTGGAGGTTTCCCATCAATCCCGCGATTCCGGCTTTGCTCAACCCTTTTCCCGTAAAATAGTTCCAGATGCGTTCCTCGTTATTATTTCCAGTAAGCGTATCCGCTCCTTTCTACTGGTCCGGCGGCTCGCCGGTATCTGACGGCTTATCCGGCCAGTGGTTATTCTTGCTCAGGTTCTCAACCGCAGATTTGATGCAGTATGCCAGCACCACACCTATAATTTCCGTTACAGCCACCTGTGACAGGCTCTCCGCAATCTGCATCTTATCGAGATAGGCAAGGACATAGCTGCACCACACCCAAGCGAATCCGTTTGCCAGGCATACCCAAATCACGGATTTCGTGGTTTCTGCTTTTGGTTTTGGTTTCGCTTTGTCCTTGGATTTCTTCCTGCGGCGGTTTGCAAAGCGCACCATGATTACGGCTAAAATCATGGAACATAGAATGACCGCCAAAATGTTAAGAAAAATTTTCATGTTCGCTCATCCTCCGCAACGCTTTCCTGTAAAAAGTCACGCTTTTTCAGACGGTCCTTATAAATCTCGCGGATATTCTCAATGGCGAGAACGGCCCGGTTATTCGGGTAGTCCGGGTGCGCTTCACAGTATTTTTCGTATGCGTCGATTTTTGCAAGAACCTCGATAAATTCTTCTTTTGTATGGCTGATGGGACGAAGCAGCTCATTGTTGAAGTGCAAGATTTGGGCGCGATGCCCGTCTGCTGTCCGCTTGTCATCCATGTCAATGTGGCCGTCCAGCTTCTTCTCAATCTCTGATAAGCGAACCGATACGTCTGCATTGATGGCTTTTCCGATGGCCCTTGCGAGCCATGACCACGGATTAACTTTTACCGGCGCAATCTGTATCAGCGTCATCAGTATTAAAACCGTTCCACCCCCGCCTCCTAAAATCTGTTGAATATTCATCTGCTAATCCTCCCATTCAATAAACTGCGCCGCCTCTGTCGCGGGCGGCCTACGTTGCTTTTCCATCGGTGTGTGCCTCCTTTTCAAAATGTCCAAACGGCTCATCAGCTGCCGCGCGTCCGGCATTCTCCATTACCATTTTGTAGATACCGTTTAACCTTATCTTCAAACTGACGCTTTCTGTATGCTCCAGCAATCCCTTTATGCTCGCGATATGGCGCAGGAATTTCGCCCTGTCCATGTCAGCGGCATACCGTTCGCATATAGCCCTCGTTTCGCGCTTTATCCTACGAACTGTGCTCTTGCGAAGTTTCTTGTGCGTAGCCCATATCCTCACGCCGACAAATTCAACACCCTGCCTTACCGGTCGGATGCTGGTCTTGTCGTTCAGGCTTAATTTCAGCTCATCCCGCAGGAAAACCTCAATCTCATTTTTCCATCTGTGCAGAATCGTTTTATCCGGCGCAAGAACGATGATGTCATCCATATACCGGATATAGTAATGGATTTTAAGCTGATGTTTGCAGTATTGGTCCAGCTCATTCAGGTATATGTTCGCAAACAGCTGTGACGTAAGATTCCCTATGGGCATCCCCGCGTCATACACCCATTCTTCCGGCGGCGTATTGTGCGGTGTCCTGCCTGGGGGCAGTCCAAAAGGCTCGATACGGCTGTCAACGATTTCCCTGATTACTTCCATCATGTCCTCATCCTTGATTCGTCGGGCCAGTATCTCCAGCAGCTTTTCATGGTCCACCCGGTAGAAGTATTTGCTTATGTCCAGTTTCAGGTAATACCATCCAGGTCCCGGCTTCCGGCTGACCTGCCGCATCCAGTATTGCAACCTGTTAGCGGCTCTGTGGCTGCCCTTGTTCTTCCGGCAGGCATAAGAATCCTCAATGAACAGACGCTCATAGAATGGATTTAGGTACTGGTAAATGCTCCACTGCACAATCCTGTCCGGGTAAGGGAGCGCCATCACAAGGCGGCTTTTTGGAACGTACACCCACAGTTTCCGGTATGGTCCAAGGATGTATGACTTATTCAGCATCGCCTCCTGTATCAAAAACAGGTTATCCTCCAGATGCGCCGTAAAAGCCATCACCTCGCTCCTGTCCCTTTTGCCCCGGCGGGCATTTATGTTTGCGCACAAAAGCCACCCGAAACTGCATATCTGTTGCCATGCGTCCCGGATGACTGTCATCTGATTTTCATTATCCATAAAACACCTTTTAATTCGTCGCGTGTGACGTTCCCGCCTCCGCGACAATTTACATTTCTTCCCTACAGTGGGAAAGGAAACAGGCCCCTTTTAGTCTGCGCACCAGCCAAGCCCCGTAAGGCAAGGCTCACTTGTCCGGCGCAAAACCCGTCGCATAAAGCGAAGCAGACGAAAAGCGGAGCGCCCGCCGATGTTGCCGTTGGAATTCGACCGCGCATTGTTCAGGTTGGAATTGAACACACCAGCGTTACCGCCATTGTTCCAGTTGCCACCGCGAATCAGACACCACCAAAACGGCCTGTTCCCTAAAACGGGTCATCTGTCGAGAGATTTTATGTAGCCCCCTAAGATGCGCCCGATTTCATCATTATATCTCGCCCACACCTCATACTGGTGCAGGGACAGAGGCGGGGCGAATTTAACCCCGCAGCAATCCTTGTCTGCTGACAGCCGGACCAGATGCCGGAGCCATTCAAGTTCAATGTCAAGCTGCTGCGTGGTTGTCTTTCGGTAATACTTCTTTTCGATTTCCACGGCAAGATGGTACATCCTTGTCATAGTCGCCCGCAAATCATCGGCAAGGTCACGGTTACGTCTTGGAAACGTCATCGTGATTGGTCTACCGTATCGAATCATATCACCTATCCGCTCTTTAAGATGGAACGGCTCATAGCTGCTTTCCGCAGGAACGTCAAGCTGCATCGCGCATTCGCCTCCTTACTATTTACGGGTTCCAGCATTTAAGGAAATAGACCGCCTCGCTATCGCTCGGCGGTCAGTGTTTCCGTAAACAGTGAACAGTTACTCGGTGGAAGCGGAGCGCCCGCCGATGCCGCCGTGGGAACGCGACCGCGCATCGAACAGGCTGGAACTGAACACACCAGCGTAACCGCCATCGCCCCAGGCGCCACCGCGAACCAGACAGCGTTCAGCTTCGGTGTTGTTCACCCAGAAATGGTCCCCGTTATAGTTCGCGGAGATTCCATCCCCGGTCAATGCCGCATCAGGTAGCATGGCGAGGGACTGCAAAAGCAGCTTCGCGGCATCGCCGATGCTCGCATCAGCCGTAACACTCGCAAAGGCACACCCGTTGGCAACCTTGGTGTGCGCAATCGTTGTGCTGTATGTCCATACGCCGTTGATGAAGTCCAGCTTTACTGTTCCCTGGGTGGTTCCGTTTCCGTCAGGCGCAACCAGAGAACCGTCGCTGGCCTTGATTGCTTTCCATGCCGCGCTGGTAGGGGAGAGGTCGCAGGTCGGGTCACTGGCATTGTTGTCGGCGATAATCTGGATTTCTCCGTGTACAAGCCTTAAACCGATACACCACTCCCATACGTTCCCGTTCAGGTCCCAGATGCCGTCGAGCGTACCGTCATGGCTCCATGTGACCGGGCCGGTTCCAGTAGCCACACGCTGGATTCTCCCCTCGCCGTCACGGGCGCAGCTCGGAATCGCCTTGTACAAGGTTTCCGTGCTGTCTTTGCCGTAATTATTGTTGCCTTTCGGCTCCGTGCCGTTCTTATGACACCACAGCGCGATGGCGGCCCATTCCGCAGCGGTAATCTCGTGGAACTTTCCCCCTTTCGCACGGTTGTAGCCCACGCACATATCCAGCGTCACGTTTGTGGACGGGTCCTCGCGAGGGAGGCTGTACGCCCTGCCGTCATACTGGTGCGACTGGTATTTTCCCACATAGAATCCGTCAATCTCGACCCCGTTTACACGGAAAGCCGGATGTATGGATGTGTTCGCCGTGGAAAGCACGTCGCGCAGCTGGAATTTCGGGATGTAGACCATCACCGTCGGCATCTCGCGGTCGTCATACAGGAGCGCATTGCTCGGACACACACTTTTCAAAGCCAGTTCTGCCATATCAAAATTTGACATCGTATTATTCCTCCTTATTTTTACTGAATGATGATTCCGTCGATTGCGAACAGGTAGAGCGTCACCTTATCCATGTCAAGCGGGAGAGGCGTGCGGATTACTGTTTCCCGTGTACCTCCCATGCCGGATTCAGATTCGGCATCGGCATCGTTGCTTGCCCCTGTTGGTTCCTCCGCAGGAATAATCTGCTCGTCATATTCCATAGCCGGAATTTCAACCTGCGCGGCGTAATACTGCCCATGTCCCGTGGTAAGGCAGCCCTCGCTGTCAACCATGATGTCTTTCGTGACAACGCTGTCACGCTGATAGCGGGCAAGGTCCAGGCGCAGAGCGCCATCTGCGAAGTCCAGCTTCGTCCCGGTAAGCTCGTATGCGATTTTCTTGCCGCTGTTCTTTTCAATAACTTTCACGTCATTATCCTCCTTATCCAATACTTGCCTGTACCACAGGCTCTGTCATGCCGCCGGATATTCTTACGCTTACCCGGACAGCTGTTGCGCTTCCGTCGTGTATAAGCTTGAAGCCGTTCAAAGCCCGGTCTTTCACGCGGATGTTTCCGAGGCGGCCGCCGCTGTATTCCAGCACGGTAACGTCTACACTGTAGTCAGTGTTCTCGCGCAAGCCTTTCAGCGCAACCGTGGTCTCCTTGTTATTGAACGGCCATTTTGCGCTGTTCATCAAGAGATTCAGGTTCTGCACCTCGGTCCCATACTGGAAGTCATCCTGCGTCTGCTTGAACTGCATAAGAGCTACAGCGAGGCCCAGGTCGGAAATCCCAACTTCCATGTTGTTGAAATGCTGCTGGTCCAAAAGTGTTCCATACTGGATAACGTCCCCATGCTGGTCTGTAACATGGTCTACCCAAAACGAGCGTTTATACGCCATATCTGTTTTCCTCCTTTCATCAGCTTTCTACTTCTACGAGCGGGAATGTAAAGCGCAGCAGGGCAGTGTTCAGGCTCGTTCGCTTTAAGCTGACTTCCTGCTGGCCCGCCAGAGCGCCGTAGTTGTCGTATACCCTGACAGCCGTGATTGTGTCGTCCATGCCGGAACTCGGCGCATTCACAAAAACCACGACATCCGTGCCAATTATGCGCTTGCTGTTGATTTTTCCGTCATACCATGTTTTTTTGTTGAGCTGGTACTGGAAACGGTCAACGCTCCGCAGAAGCTCTGTACGGCGGTTGTGCAGAAAATTGTCGGTAAAAAATGCCATCTTCGCGTCCTCCTTTCATTTATTGTGCCGCCATGCCGCAGCGCCTTGTACCGCTCTGGTTTGGGCTTGCCTCGAACACCACGGCATCCTGCTTACTTTCGGCAGCATACTTGACGGCTGCTGCCTTGATGGAATAACCTGCCGCACATTGGTACATGAACAGCGGATTTCTTTTCCCATACTGGCCTAATCTGTTATTCTCCATGCCGTACCTCCTTTTTTACTGTCCCGGCCCGCATTGCGCCGCAAACTGCCACAGGTCTTGGAAGCGTTCCTGCAAATTCAGGAGAAATGAGTGCCGCATCGTGCTTCCCGTCAACAGCTACGCTCTCTGTCCTTGCGCTCCAGCCTAATTCAGAAGCCGTCCATACGGTTCCGCTGCGGGCATTCCCTGCGTGCTCCGGCGCGTCCATATGCAGCTCCGTGTTATCTTTCACCCCGATTACGTTTTGGATTCCTGTGTACCCAATGGTGGAGAAATCCGGCAGCGTACCGGTGAATTCCGGCATCACGGCGTATACATTCTGCTCGCTGTCCACCACGAGCATACTGCGCTCGCTCCAGCCGAGCATTGATGTCGTCCAGGCAGTTCCGCACCGTACTGTACCCGTGAATTCCAATCGGTCTGCGAACCCTTTTGCTTCTGCGAACAGATGTAGAGGGCCGCGCAATGAGTAACCCTTTGTGGCAATGTCCGGCAGCGTACCAGTGAATTCCGGCATTACAATAACCGGCTCCTGGTTTACAGCATATCCCAGCTTATGGTTTTCACTCCATCCAAGCGTTGACGGCATCCACCATGTTCCGCACCGTATCGTGTTACACTCCGGTACGAAATAAGACCATGCGCTTATTTCATGGCTGATTGTCAAGCCGTTCTTCACCAGGCAGTACATCACAACATCTATGCTGACACCCGCCGCAATGATTCTTTTCAGCGCCCAAACGACGCGCTCTACGAGAGCCAGCTTCGCGGGCGGCATGAGCGTCTGGTCGATATAGATGCAGAGCTTGGCCGGGAAGATGTCCTCAATCTCAATGTCAGACAGCTCCAGCTCCATGAGTTCAGCCGCTGCGCGGATTACTGTGTCCGTGTCGCCACCTGACAGCTGAGACAGCACTTTTACCTTGATTGTGAGGCGGTAGTAGGAATCGTCCGCACCGTACCTCTGTACGCCGAAATTTGCCCCATACCGGTCAAGCACGGAGCCGTGTGCATTGTCGATGTTGTCCCACAGCAGAATCATATCTGCCTGTTCCTGAACCGTGTCCAGCCCCCAGGCAAATATGGAGAACAGCTTACCTATGTTTGTTTCAAGGGGGGACCCTCTCTGGCGGTTATCATAATCTTTCCGCGTGTATGCGCTCGTCAGGGCGTACAGCATTTCTGATAAAAAATCTCTCATTGCACACTCACCATACTTTCCCTCGTGACAGCTTTTTCACGAGCAGCGATTTCTATGTTATCCCAGCTGTAGCTCGTTCCGTTTTTACTGATTTGCAGCGTAAAGTCAACGACCCCGGAAACTTTCAGCACCTCTGTCGGGAGTGCAACGCAGATTACCGACTGCCCGATATTCAGGCCGCCCCGTGTGTCAGCGCCTATATAGGAAACGATGTTCCGCTTTATCTGCTCTATGCCGTCGAGCGGGAAATTGCTGTTCGTAGTCAGCTCCGTTATCTTTACCCACACATTCACGGGAGCCGGACGGCTGAAGCTCACGTCATAAAGCCTCCCGGATGCCATGACGACCGATACGGTTGTGTTTCCATAGGTTTGTATTCCGGCTGCTTTCCTCCGGTATATGGCTTTTGCCACATCCTCATCCAGGCCGCCATAGGCCACGATTTCAACGGAATGCGGAGGGAGGCCGTGGGCGTTCGTCTCATCCGTGTCGTTTTCCTCACCTGTCACGGCAATCACGGATTCCACATTTTCGTATACTTCCGCGATTATGGTGTCTATGTTCACGCCTCCAGCAAAATCCACGGACAGATAATACCTTTCCCTGAACTCTGCATCAGTTTCCGTATTCCTGCCACCCTCGAACGCGCTTTCGTTTATGACCTCCGTAATGCCTGACTGCGGATTCGTTATTATCCGAACTGTCTCTTTTGCTGTATTCCCATCTGGTCCTGGAACAACGGCAGAAGCGGGGAGCTTCACACTCCCGTTTGTGATGAGGCCCATCCGAAGTGTTATATACTGAATGCCTGCAACGGTCTCCGCAAGATAGCCCTCCTGCACGGTCGCCCCGTTATCTCCATAAAATGTGAGATAGCCGACTGCTTTCTGCGCCCCAAGGAGCCGAAGCCCGATAGCCCGGCCAAGGTTATAGAGGCTCGAACCTACGGCAGTGTCAATGAACCTGCTGTTGTACACATCTTCAAGCGTAGAAAACAGGAGATTCAGCATCCATGCGAATATGCGCAGAAATATCCCCAGCGGGGAGCGCACCGTAAGGTTCGCCTGTGAGCCGAACTGCTCACGCGCTTTGTATTCAAGGGCATCCAGAAGCTCCGCATAAGTCGGCCTCCTGAATCCGGAATCTGTAAGCCCCCAGTCTGTTGACTTCGCCATTAAGCAGTCACCTCCAGCGTTATTTTTTCTTCATCCATCAGTACGGCGAGAAGCTGCACTGTGATGTTCCTGTTCTCATAAGTTACATCAATCTTTTCTACCCGCGACACATACGGTTCCTGAAAAACAGCCTCCCGTATGACTTCCCTCACCTCATCATCATCCAGTTCATTTTGGTTTACACCCATGATGCGGTCATAATCCGTCCCATGTTCATCGTCAGCAAAGAATTCATTCTTCCATGTAATCAGGGCGTGCCGCACGTTCTGTACAATCGTGTCAGTTTCATAAATCTTCTTGAATGACCCATCATCGTCAAACACTAAATCCCTCGTATCGGGGTCAATCAGCAATGTCATTTCATCCATGTCAACCCCCTATATTCACGCCGTTTCCTGCACCTTTTATTTTCACGTTCCCAGTAGCGTCAACCGTAAAATCTTTCGTCTTTACGTCTACGGATTCTTTGGCTATTTCCACGGTCGTGTCCTCATTCTTAAATTCTATTTTATCTTTCTCAACTGCCACATAAATCTTCCCATCTTCGGATGCGAGTGCAAGGCTCTCGTCAGGAATGCCTTTTACCGTATAACTTCCAGACACGATGGCTCCTACAAAAATGGCATCTGAGGAAGAATGGTTACGCTCTGTGATAGGCTCCGCTTCTTTCCCTCCGGCAACTGTGCTGTCACTGTCATGGTCGAGGTACACAACAACTCCCGTGTCACCCGATTTGAACCACGGACGGAATATAAAGCCGCCGGACCGTGTACAAGCTACAGGAACGCCGAGTATCGGCGGCTGGCTTTCATAACTGCCGTTTTCAAGATGCTTCGATAGCGGCTGTACATCGACCGTCATCTTCGCAGAATCGAAAGCCATGACCTGGACTACCGCAGCTACGCAGATGGATTCCGCAAGTTTCCGGTCGTGTATCTGCTGGTAGTTATATTCATTTACTTTTGGCATAGCCTATTCCCTCCTTACCGTGGCTCCAGCTTCATTGATGTTTCCCACTTGCCGGTCCTGCTGCCGCTGTGCTTTCCCTCCTTAACAACGAACTTTCCGTTCAAATCCTTGGACTGTATTTTTACCTGCTCTGCCGTTGCAATCCGGTAATTGAGTATGCAGGAACGAGAAATCCAGTCGTCCTCCCGGTCTTTTCCTTTCTTCTGCGAATTTTCCTTTGTCTCCAGTGGAATCGTAACCTTTTCCTCATCAGAACGGAGCAGTCCTGTGGCAGATGTAAGGACCACGCCGTTGTTTATCGCTCCGTTCGCAGCAGTTATGTATATCTGCCCGGTAGCACGGATGATAAACCGGCTCTTGCATTCGTTCACAATGATTTCAGTCAGCACCTGCTTCATTTTCCCCCGGCAAACCCGGCCTCTTGGATAAACCTTGTCTTTGGAAAGCTCGCACTTGGCGACTTCCACGCCGAAGATATTCAGCAGGTCACGGATAATCACCGAAGCCTTTGTATTCTTGGCATAGGTCTTGTTTATCCGGCTGCCGAGTATCTCATCGGCGCACGGCTGCACCGTAAACGTAGATACCCAATCCACATTTGACTGTTTATGCGTCAGCCCCACGACCTTGCCAACTAAAAGGCAGCCAACGTCACCCTCATACCCGGCATTAAGGATAACCGGGTCGTTCCGCTTGATGCCCGCGCGGGTACTGGCTGCCAAATTCGTCACTTTTATTGTTGCCACTGGTGGCTCGTCAGTGTCCTCGAACGGTATCTCAAAAGAAAAATCCATGTTTTCGAGGGAGTATTTATTGTGGCCGATTACGAGCGTTGCGGCCCTTATCCAGAATGCCATGTCAGTCCACCAGCCTTTCGTATAAATATAGTTTTACTTCTTTCCCGAAGTTGTCCTCCGTCACTTCTGAAATACCGTCCTCGGTAATGCAGTACGGGACGATGACCGGGATAGGGAAGTTTTCATTCTCAATCACATTAAAAAGAGGTCTGCCATATCGTACTATTTCCCCGAACGCAAGCACTTCCCCGTTAAGGTCAAACAGGTCAATCGTGTAGAACCCTCCGATTTCGTTATACTTGACCGTCATCTCGTAGGTGCGGTCCTCCAGCTTTATGCTGAATGAGTATGGTACGAGCGACGCATCAATGTCGATGTACTCAATCTCATCATTAAAATCAATCAGTTGCAGCGACATACGCCGTCCTCCTTTCCGCTACCTTATCCCGCTATACCCCCCAGTCTGCCTCGTCAGAGGGGCAAGGCTGCATTTTTTCAGGTTCACGGCTTTATATTTTTCCTTGCTCGCAGAGCTGACTGTCTGCGAGGACTTCATTTTTAAGCCGGCTTTTTTCGTCTTTTTAAGCTGCTTCTTTTTGCTCTTTCCTGAATCCTGGCTTGTCATGGACTTTTTTGTGTTCATAGGAACATATTCCGGCGATGTCGTCAGGATTTTTGTCAGCGTGGCAGAAAACGAAGCACCGTTTTTATTCTTGTATGAATAATCAAATTTCAGGCTTGTGAATACGAGGTTTCCCATGCGGACTTTTCCAGTATATGCTATTACGTCCCTTGAATCTCGCATGGCTTTCAGCGCGGTTATTGCCGCTTCTCCACCGATAATTGTGCCGGATATAGTCAGCTTTCCGGCAGCATTGTTCACATGGTCGTTTATGTCAGCTCCGCCCTCCACCGGGTTAGAGGTTACGGAGCTGCTATAACTTTCGCTTTCTTTTTCGACCACGCCATTTTGCATAGGCACAAAACGGACAGTGCCGCCCCTGCGCCCGGTAAGCGTATATGCCATTTCTGTACCTCCTGTCAGAACGCGTACTGGTTTTTTAGAGCCATGCGTTCAAGTTCCTGCTCCCTGAATTCTTCAAACAGCTCCTTTACTGTATCGCGGAGCTTCGAGCTCATGTTTTCAACAGTCTTTTCATCCACATCTCCCTTGACCTCAATCGTTATCACAGGAGCAAATGGCGCAGGGCTGCTCGTTTCAGAGGTGCTATTACCGTTGTTCTTATTATCAGCAGCCTCATTACTATAGACCGCTGATGCAGATGCGTCCGGCGGGTTAAATTCCCCGATAACCGGGTTCACGCCGTATGATACATCAGATACGGCAGGTGTGTTGACTTCCTCAACGATAGGCTTTACCCCATAGGAAATGTCTGATACCTGCGGCATCTGCACGTCCGTGACACCTATGCCGTCCGGCGGGTTAAATTCCCCGATAACCGGGTTCACGCCGTATGATACATCACCTGTTGGCATACCTGAGCTATCGGGGTCTATCTTCGGAATGTCAGGGTCCGGGACCTCAATTTCGGGCCCGTCGAGCTTCGTTGGGATGGAGCCCTCTATGTCTTTCGTCACGCCGCCTATCGTGCTCTCAAATCCTTTCCCAAGGCCGAGAGCCATGTTATCGCCGATGTCGGCAAATACGGTGGACGGGCTGTGTATTCCGAGAAGCCCCTTGATTCCATCCACGATGCCACTTGCAAAGCCTTTGACTTTATCCATTACCCAGCTTGCCATACCCGAAATACCATTCCACAAGCCCTCGACGATATTTTTGCCCACGTCAGCTATCTGTCCGAGCATTGAGCCAAGCCCGCTTACAATCGCTGATATGATTGCTGGCAGCTGTTCCACGAGCTGCGGTATCGCCTGTATGATGCCTCCGGCAAACTGTATCAGGAGGTTTATTCCCGTCTCGATTATGAGCGGCAAGTTCTCTGTTATGCACCCAACAAACCCCGTGATGATAGCCGGTAGCTGCTCAATCAGTGATGGCAACGCTTCCAGAATGCCCACGGCAAGGTTTGTTATCATCTGTATGCCTTGCTCCAGTATGGCTGGCATATTCTCCACAAGGAATCCTACAATAGAATCTATGAGGATTGGCAGCTGTTCTACGAGCTGCGGTATCGAATCAACTATGCCCATCGCAAGGTTCGTAATCATCTGTACGCCCTGTTCCAATATCACAGGGAGGTTCTCCGTTATGAACCCGGTTATGGATTCCAGCACGAGCGGCAGCTGTTCCACCAAAAGCGGAATCGAATCAATTATGCCCGTCACCAATGACATGAGTATCTGTACGCCCTGCTCCAATATCACGGGGAGGCTTTCTGTCAGGAATCCGAGAATTCCGTCAATGATAAGGGGGAGCCCCTCTATAAGCTGCGGTATCGCATTCGTTATTCCCTCTGCCAGGCCGTTCAGAAGCTGCATACCTGCATCCAGTATCAGCGGGAGGTTCTCAATCAGCGTGCTCACGACAAGCAGCAGGGTGTCCACCACAGCCGGTATCAGCGTAGGCAGAGCGTCACCTATGCCCGTAGCCAGCGTGACTATTATCTGTGCCGCAGCAGTTATGACTGTAGGCAGGTTATCCATTATCCCCTTGCCCAACGCTCCAATCAGCTGCATACCTGCATCCACCAGTGACGGCAGCATATCGACCACCATGCCGAGGCCATCGCTTAATATCTCCCCAAGCGCACCCATCGCGCCGGACAATCCTCCGGCCTCGAATGCTTCCGTGAGCTTGCCCATGCTGTCGGAGCCAAACTGTACGAATTCCCTGATGGTCGGTGTCAGCTCGTCAGAAAGGGCAATCTTAAACCCGTCAAGCGCACTGTTCCATATGTCGATGTCCCCCTGGAGGTTATCGGTCATGGTGTCGTACTGCCTGGATGCCTCTCTAGATGCTCCGGCAAGAGCTGCTGCCCATTCTTCCTGCTTCTCCGTGGACGTTACGGTCATTTTATTGAATGCCTGTAAGCCCTGAATTTGGAAAATGGTGGATTTATAAGCATTCGCTTCTTCATCGCTCATTCCCGACAGAGCGCCGTTCAGCTCGTTTATTACCGTATTCATGTCGCGGGCTTTCCCGGATTGGTCGTATACGGAAATTCCTAATTCGGTGAGTGCTTTTTTAGCCTGTTCGGACGGAGTATATAGGTCTTTCATTGCCGCATTCAGCGCTGTCGAAGCTGCACTTCCGACCTCCCCTTGCTCCGCAAGCCGCAGGAGAGCAAGCGTCATTCCGTCTGCCGACTGCCCGTATGAAGCGGCAGTTGCAGCACCGCCCGACATCGCCTGGCCTAATTCAGCGACAGAAGTATTCGCGAGGGTCGCGCCTTTTGCCATCAGGTCTGCATAATACGCAGAATCCTTTGTCGAATCATTGAAGCCTTTCATTGAACCGGCTATGTAATCCGCGCTTTCTGCCATCTCCATGCCGCCAGCAGCCGCAAGGTGGAGTACATCCTCAATCATGTTCATCGAGGACGTGGCATCAAAGCCGGACATAGCCAGTATGTTCAGGCCCTCCGCAGCCTGGGTAGCGGAAAAGTTCGTTGCCGCGCCCATTTCTTTCGCTTTGTCACGGAGGGCATTGAACGTATCTCCAGCCCCGTTTACATTCCCGGCTATATCGGCAGTGGTCATCCCCATCGTTGCAGATACCTGTGACATGGCCGAATCGAATTCCATGCCGGTATTCACGGCAGAAACGCCGAACGCTCCGACGGCTCCTACAGCCACGCCAAGCGCAGCAACGAGGGCAAGCCCCGCCGTTTTCGCCATGCCGCCCAGCTTCTCGAACTTGCCCCCGGCAGAATCAGCCTCGTTTCCGAGGTCCTGGATGTCCTTTCCGGCATCCTGTGCTGCATCGCCCATATCATCAGCGCCATCGGCGGCCTGTTCAGCACCACGGACCATATCAATGAACTTATCTTTTGCATTCTGCACGGCATTCCCAAGGCCATTCTTTATGGTCTCTATGGGGTGCGTGAAGCTGTTCTTTATGTTTTCTGCGCCCTGTACGAAGTTATCCTTGAACTCTGTAGCCCTGCTCCCGACATAGGACAGAGCGCCCCCTACACCAGATTTCAGAGAAGAAGAAAGGCTCTGCCCGGTGTCAACTCCTTCGAGGAATGAACTGCGGAATGCAGAGCCTACGCTGCTTACCTGTGACTGCAAACCCCCAAGGTTTCCGGTCACGCTTCGTATATTTGATTCAGCACGGGAAGTGTCGGCCTCTATATTGAGCCTTGCGCCGCCGTTCTGCAAGCTGCCAAGGCTGCTCGTAAGGTTCCGTACATTCGATTCAGCCTGCGCTGTGTTCGCCTCCACGTTTATGCTGTATGTCAAGCTGCGAGCCTCGCCCACGGTTCATCCCTCCTTTCTGCTATTCTTTTTTGTTCCATTCAGTCTGCCACAAAAGACGGGCCTGTTCCGCTTCAGCGAATTCGTAAAGGTCCATTTCTTTAAGCTCCGTGTAGCTTATACCGCCCATGCAAAATGCCATACGCCACAGGCGATCGTTCCTGCGGGCCCTTTTTTCTGCCGCTTTAGGACTTATTTCGCTCTGCAAGAAATATTTCAATCTCTCGCACCAGCTCTCCCGGTGTAGCAAGGTCATCCTGCTCATCGAAATATTTCAGTCCGGCTTTTGCCACCTCCGCGGGAGCCGTCACGCATCCCTTGATTAAGGAATCCGTGTATTTAGCCGTGTTCTTCCGGCCATTTGCCGGGTTTATATATAAATCTGTCAGATTCGAGTACCAGGAAAAGGTAACGCTCTGCAAACTGTAGTCCACTCCGTTTACGGTAACTGTCTTTGTCCGTGCCATATTATTTATCCATCCTTTCTACTGAAACATTTGCTGTTTTCTTACGCGCGTATGTATGCGCAAATCAGGCAGATTAGGGATATATGCCCATACGGTCAATATCTCTTATATCCCTAATTCACCTATTTCTAATTCTAATAGTAATGAATGTTTCAATGTTCCATAATTGGTAAAGAGCCCATAGATACACGTGTTACAGCCGATACATTGCCGACACATCGCCCGATACATTGAAACATTGAGGGGCAAAACATTGGGTTGAATTATTTTCTCTAAAGTTTCTTTTCGTGCCTGAATAAAGATTTACGAGAATTTGTTTCATCCCAATGTTTCAGCCATTTACAGGTTGATGTCAGGAATCAGGAACACGATTGTGACATCTGCCGCGTCCTTTCCACGAGCCCTGTCAGGCAGCTTCTCCACTGCAACATTCTGTGCGAACAGCTGCGAGCCGCCGTCGTTCGCGTCCGTGATGGCAAGGTTTGCCAGCTTGAAGCTTTCCGCGCACTTTTCAAGGAACGCTATGTCAGGAGATTCCTGCTGGAGCGTGATGGTGAGCTTTCCAGCCTTGTTCGCATTGCGCACATAAACACTGTCCCCCTTTACGCCTTTTTTAAGCGTAAGGTTCGCCTCGTCACGGGCAAGGGTGAACACGCTTTCCCCGAACATACGGAGCTGCCTGTTGTTATAGGTAACATTGACTTTCATAGGGTCATAGGTTTTTAACATGATTCATCCCTCCTTTACAGTGACGCACGGAGCACGCCCTTAGTCTTGACCTGATGCACAGCACCAGCCAAAAGAGCTTCCCACGTTATATCGGGCATGGTGCGGCTGCGCCTCTGGTCCTCCGTGGAATCTGCATACTTCGGGATGTTCACCGTGAATATGCCGGTCCTGCTTTCCGCATCCCTTGCGACGATGTTCAAGTCAACAGCCTCTGCCAGGGCCTGCATGACAGCCGTAGCGATGAGGCCGAATCCGGCATCGTCATAATTGATGTTGGCGTTGGCAAGCAGGAGGTCGTAGAGCAGGTCGCGCATACGCTTCGCAATCCAGTCGCCGCCCAGCACCGTGTCGATAAACTCCCCATTGAGGCAGGTCCCGTTCTTTACATACTGGCGTTTGTATTCTTCTGTGAGGAAGTTTACATGATTTTCAAGCAGCTGGTCGCGCTCCCCATCCGTAAGCTGCGGGAGGGAAATGAGCTTTATCCCGTCGCTTGATGGCGCATTGCCGTCCTGCGGGCGCTTGAACTTCCATGTCACGTTGGTAGGGTAGAAAGGCCCTACGTTCCCGGTATAGGACGCATCCGGTTCCTCATTCAGATATTCCTCATCCGTATAGATGACTGCGGCCCTTGCCGTGCTGCAAGCAAAATTCTTGTTCCCAGTCTGGCCCATATAGAACTTGCGGTGGTCCTCAACCCCAGCACCCAATTCCGCTTCCGATGGCTCACTGGCTTCGGCAAATTTCGCCAGGGCTTTCACATAATCATCATCATCCTTATCAGACATCAGATAGTACCAGTCGTTGTCCACGTCCGTCTGGAACTTCTTGATGGTTTCGATGAGGCTGTCGGCGGCAGATACCGTGTCACGTCCATTCGTGAATTCTGCTTCGCTGGAAATCTCAACCGCTTCGCTTAAATTCTCGTCGCTGAAAAAATCAGCCCTCTGCGGAATCGTATCAGCCTCACCAGCTGCCGTCGCTGTGTATGACACCTCCGCGCCGTCAGATTTTGCCGAATATGTCTTTCCGCCTTTTTTGAACGTGGTTCCATCGAAAAGAGCTGCCAGCTGTGCCGCTGTAGTGACCTCGCTTTCGGCAGTGATTTCCACAAGCGCCTTGTCATCGCCACCTATTCTTACCCAAAGCGTAGTTCCTGCGGCGATGCTGATTTCCCCAGTCTCCGCAAAGGAGAGGGTAAAGACTGCGGCTTTTGCCGGTATTGCGCTCGGCGGGTCGAAGCTCACAATCTTGAATTTGCTTACGAGCGTTTCCGCAAGAGTGGTTTTTCCCTGATTGAGCAGGGTGGTCGCCTTGCGAACGACCTTGGAATTCGGGCATTTGCCGTTAGGCCCGTATACTGCCTCGACACTCGGAATGTCCCTGTACACGGCCACCGGATATTCGCCTGTGGTCGATACGAGCAAGATGTCGAGGTTCTCTTTTTCGTTAGGCAGCGCGTCCCGCTGCACAACGACGATTACATCTTTTGCCATAAGGCAGTTCCTCCTTTTTATGATTTTGCTGTCCCGACAGGATTCACTTTTTGTATAGTACCAGTCTGCATTTCGTCTGTACGAATATAAGCAAACTTAACATCAAACCCATACCTCCTTACGGAATCCTCCACGAGAAATCCAGTCCTGTTTGCGACGGTCCCCACGTCATTTATCACCACATCTCCAAACTCCGTGGGAATGTTGTGCGCATTCAGCAGAAAAAAGCCGTAGGCTTGTTCTGCCAGTGCCAGTGCCTCATCTTCACCGAGGATGTACCCATCGCCGTCTGCGCGGTTCATGCTGCAAAAGGTGAAAGACATGGTTGCCATTACCGGCTCCGACCGTATGAGCCTTGCCCCGTCCTCCGTGTCCAGCACTTCTCGCAATCCGAACGAATGCTTCGATATTCTCGGAGCCAGTACACTGTAATAGCAGTATGGGTATTCTGGCTGGTCAGCTATCTGTTCTGACAGGTTTACCTGATGCCCGATGTGTTTCTCCAGGCCGGACACGATTGCGTTTCGGGCTTGCTCAAAGGTCATTTCACCACTCCCTCCACTAAAAAACGCAGCATCGGGTGGATGGAGTTGTGCGACAGCTTTTGAGTTACTGTATACTGCTGCCCGTCGTAGGTATCACGGATGAGCTGCCCGGTCTTAATCTCCACCGGGTCATCCGTGTAGAGCTTCTGTGTGTTCTGCGTATACGAGCCCTCTGGAAGCTGCTTCCAGTCCATGTTTGTCAGCGGCAGGACAACGCCCCAAAAAGTAGTCACAGGCTCATCCACGGGCATAGACTGCCCGCCTGGGAGCCTTTTGAATGTCCGGTTCGTCACGGTGAGTATATGCAGCATAGCCCGTGGCAGCTTTGGTGTTGCGTACAGCATGAATCATCCCTCCACTTCATACGCTATACGGTCGCGGATATGAGTACCCGTTTCATACAGCGTGGTGTGCTGCGTTTTCTTTGAATAGTCTGATTTCGGCTTTACCCGGTTATCGTCTATGAAATTCTGTACCAGCTGGGCGGCTTGTGCGCCGATGGCGTTTGCTGCGGCATCTGCCGAGATTGCACCCGACAGGACTTTTTCAACCGAGCCTGTAATGATTCTGTCCAGCTTATCTTGGTCTGCGTCGAAGCTCGCCCGTATGAACGAACGCTCCGGCAGTTTTTCGGTTCCGTATTCATGCGCATGAGCGATTTTAAGGACTTCGGAATCTGCGCTTCCAACGATGCCGACGTAAATTTTTTTCCTGCTTAAATCGGAACAGGCAGCTTTCAGCTTTTCAAAGTCCGCTGATATGGTGTTCGTACCCATAATCAATACCTCCTATACAGGTTTATGAGCTGCATCCATTCAGGTCGCTGCGCTTTGTCGAACACCCACACGACATCGGAAATCGTAAAGGATGATAAACCCTGCGAGCCGTTCTGCAAGCTCGTGTATGCTTGCGAGACCATATCCCACAGAAGTCCCTCAAGGTCAGCGGGCAACGTCTGCGGATTATCTTCGGTAGCGTCTTTGGGCAGGACATATCCGGCTTCATAGCTTACTTCGATTGCCCTTTTAGGAGCAACAATGTCGTATGCCAGCCCTCGTCGATACCCGGATTTCAGCCACCCCTCGTCGCGGTAGATGACACCCACGTTCCCGTTTTGCGTATAGTCATAGCGGCTTGGGTCTACTACATTTCCATCCTCTTTAACATACTCAACGCTCACTATGGGGTATTCCAGCGTGACGAGTTCCTGCTGCCCGTCCGCGTCATACCATTGATGGTACGAACGCTTTCCCAAATGCCTGCCGGTCTGACGCTCAATCCAGGCAGAAGCCTTGTTTATCAGCAGCGTGACTATCTCGTCCGTCCGTTCGTCCTCGACATCAGGCAAGCCCAGCATCAGCTTCATTCTGTGCAGCGTTGTCATTGCGTTTTCTGCAAGCATAAGGGCCTCCTTAACAGAGGCGGCAGCTTATTTGTCGCTGCCGCCGGTATCTTTCTTTCCTGCGTTTTTAGCTGTATTCTTGGCATCCTGCGCAGGGGTTTTGTTCTTAGTTTCAGCAGGACTGACAGCCTTGTTTTCTGTCGGCCCTGTGGATTCATAAATTCTTGGCATAGCAATACCTCCTATACAGGCTGTACGGCGCTGTCTCCAAGCGCGATGGCGGCGGTAGCGGTACAGGCTGCGGAAGTCCCCCCGGTGCATACCACCTCGACAGTAGCTTTGATGAACTGCTTGCATCCGGCAAGGTCCATGTCGAAATTCACCAAACCTCCCCCGTCTGCTGCGGTCTCTACAGAAATAGAGCCGTTTTCGTCAAGGGCCTTGTCGATGACCGCCTTTTTATCGGACACAGCAGCAAAGGTTCCGTCCTTGGTGTCGCTTTCCGTCAGTGTCAGCTTTACTGCAAGCCCAGTCGGGGAACCGGACGGGGTTCCCACCTTTACGGCAAGAACCCCGGACAGGAAGCCATAGCGGTCAATCACGTCCGCGCTGGTGTAGGGCTGCACTTTTACGTTCTGTAACAGTTCTCTTTTCATCTATGCTTACCTCCTTATACGGGAACGGCGACCTTGGTAGCCACCGCGAAGCTCTCGTCATGGCGCAGTCCGGTATCGACGTGGTTGATTGCACGGATAAGGGTCTGGTCATTCTCAAAAGCGGAAATCAGGTTGCCAGCATCATCGGTCCAGGACCCCTCGCGGCTGGTCTCAATCTCCAGCGCACCCTGCTCGCCGATTACGAGGTCGTTCCAGTTGCCGAAGATAATCTTCGTCTTGCCGCCGGTGGTCTCAATCAGGTTCGTGGTCTTATACGGATAACCGGCAAGAGTGCCATTCTTATTCATCTCGTCAGCAAAGATAAAGCCGCCCACGTTGTCACGCAGGGATTTGAAATACTGCTCCACGCTGGTGTTGAACGCGAATCCAAGGCCGTCCGCATACACATTGTTCTTCAATACGGCAGCGACCATGTAGTTCGGGAATGCTGCGGTGAGAGCACCGGCATTGCTGCTGTATTCCGTGCCAACGGATGTAGCGTCGATGGTCAGCACGCCCTTGTTGTTCGTAATGCCGAGGGGCTGGAATTCCCCGCCGGTTCCAAGCAAAGCGCCCCAGTCAACGCCGAGCGCCATCTGCTTCGTAACGTCCTGTCCGACGATGACGTCGTTGTCGAAGTTAGTTGAGCGCAGCAGGTCGTTGCTCATCGGAATGAGCGCGGTCAGCTTTTTGGCAGACAGTTTCAGGTTTCCGAACCCAGGTGCGCTTTTCGGAATCGCACGGGTCTCCCCTGTGAACAGTGCGCGGGAGCCGGTCTTAATCTTCGGGATATTCATGTTCCCGTTCGCCATGCCGAGCCGACGAGCGCCAAGGCTGTAGATGATGGTGGCGGGATAGAGCAGCTCGATGATTTCGTTCGCATATACCTCCGGCACGAGATAACCTCCGTCAGTAGGAGAAGTGCTGGACAGTGCCTTGAATTCGTGCGCCATTTCTGAATCCTTGAACAGATGCTCTGCTGTATATGCGGCTCTTTCCGTATCGCCGCCGGATGCGTTGATGCACTTTACGGCACGACCGAACATACCGTATGCAGCCCTGCGCCTTTCAGGGGCAGACATGGATTCCATGCGGGCCTTAAAGCCGCTCTGCGCTCCCGTATCGCGGGAAGCGCCTCTCGATATGAAAAGGCTTGCATATTTGCGCTGCGGTTCCCCTCTGCCTGTGCCGGTAGATGCAGGACCGCCAGACTTGACCTCTCTGCCTGTTTCTGCTGTTTTAATTTCTTCTGCGCCGTCGCCGGACTTCATGCCGCCGAGAGCTGCGATGACCTGCGCGATGAATTCAGGGTTTACAGCATTGCCCTCGCCAGTACCGTCCTCGGCTTTTTCGCCCTCAACGGGGTCAGCCTCGTCCTCACCGGGGTCGGTTTCACCGTCGCCCATTTCCTCCAAAATGGCAGATACTTCGGCGATAATCTCATCCGTGCTGATTTCGCCGTCCTCCTTGCACGCTTTGCGTTTTGCGTCGATATTCGCAAATACTTTTGCAATAAGCTCCGCAAGCTGTTCCTGTGTTAATTTCATAGTATTATTACCTCCTGTTTGGTGACGGGACGATTTCAAATATCATCCCCGACATTTTGGTCTGCTTTACCGGCGGCTTCTTTGATTTCTGCGCCGCCTGTTCTTCCGGCTCTGCCACCGGTTCCAAAAACGGGCTGAGGATGTCAGCAAGTTCCCGGACAACAGCGATAAACGGTTTCAGTGCATCCAGCCTTGTGCGGGACATTTTCCCGGCTTTAGCTTCGAGCTTCAGTTCTTCCGCTATTGACTTGGCTTCTTTGAGGGATTCAGTCAGCGATTTCACTTCGTCAATCTTAGCCTGGTCGTTCATCGCCCATGTAACGATGGAAACTTCCCACAGCCTGATTTCTTTCAGATGACGAGCACCTTCCTCGCTGTCAAAATCGAAGATAATGGCATCGTAACCGATTGACAGTTCGTTCAGAACCCCGTCTTTAAGAAGCGTCCGTACGTCACGCCCTTTTTGTGTGTCGCTGATTTTCCCCCGGATATAAAGCCCTTTTTCATCCTCGCGCAGTTCAAGCGGTTTGCCGATTGGCAGCTCGCAGTCATTGTGCTGGGAAAGAATCTTGATTCTGTCAAAATCTTCCCGTATCGTCTTGGAAAACGCGCCTTTTTCGATGATGTCGTCCCCGTTATCCCGGTTCCCGAAAACAGCTGCGTACCCGGAAAATTCTCCAGAATCCTCATCTACGTTTTCCACGTTAAATCTTACGGCCTTATATTCCCGTGTGACTTCGCCGGATTTTTTCTCTCTGGTGGCGTATTTTGTTCTTTCTCTCATGCGGTCTACCTCCTTTCTTTCAGATTTAGGGCAGCTTAAAAACCGCCGTATGTCAAATAACAGCGGCAGTTGATAACTTCTTCCGCTCGGCTGTCCTCCGGGTCCTTTGGGTATCGGAGACCATTGGAGAACCTCTCATCAATGCCAACCGTCTCGCCCTCCAGTATGACGTGGTTCGGCCCGCGAGTACCATCGCGCGGGTTTTTCTGTTCTCTGTGATGCCATGTTTTTGTCCGCGCTCCCGCAGCTTTCATCATGTCAAACTGCCCTGTAGCAAGCGTGGTCATGGTTTCCTGGCGGGCGATGGTCTTTACTCGCGCTTTCGAGGCATCTTTCAGTTCTGCCTGTATCTCTTTTTTCAGGGTAGACTGGCTTAACCCTGCGGAAATTCCATTTGCGATAATGTCTGCGATTTTATCCCTCGTGGTACTCTCAATCCCCACAATCCGCTTACCGCCGTTTATTATAGCAGGAGATACGAATTCCGGCCTTTCCACATGGTATAGCCCGTAATTCTCCCCGGCGATTTCCGTTCCTTTGTCATACGCCTTTTTCCATATCGGATAGAACAGTTTTGCCAGCTTTTCAGCTTCTGCATTCCAGTCTATAAGCCCCGAAGCTATACCGGCGGTAAGACGTTTCTGCTCCGTTTCAGGCAGCATATCCCAAAGCTCATGGTCGAATGTGCCATCCGGCAGCAGATATTTCGATAATATACCGAACGGCTCACTGTCTGCCTTTTTCGTAAGCCCAAGGGCTGCGTCTATGGCATTCCGCTGTTCTGCCAGATGCCTTGCGGCGGCAGATTCAAACAGCCTTACATTTTCCCGCACGGCCTGTTCTTCCCTGCGCAGCATGGCCTCCACATTCACGCGCCTTGACTTTTGCCCAGGCACGGCAGCTTCTTCCTGCAACAGTGACTGCGATAGTTCTGCCGGGTCATCCGATTCTTTCAGGAACAGGTCGTTTATGGAAACCTTGAATACATCGCCTCCATCCACGTCCGGCAGGTCCATGAGTCTGCGGGCCTCATTCTTAGTGATGAGCCCTTTGTCATAAGCGTCAAGAGCTTTCGATTTATCAAATTCCTTGTCATACGGGATTACCGGGTCGTATTTCCACACGAGGTTTCTTCCGAACAGGGGCAGGAGCTGTTTGTTCACGGCTTCTTCCCGCGCCCCGATTTTAGGTGTCAGCACGTTCTTGGCGTATATATACTGCGCTGCATCAGCGGTGGAGCGGTTGCTGTTCTCCGTGATTCCCATTATCTCACGGGGCATCCCGAAATGTTCCAGGACCGCATCGCGCATGGCTTCCCGGCTCTCTATGAAACCGAGATTCTTTCCGTCGCTGCTCCCAAGCTCCTTTACGTCAACATTGCCAGAGAGGGCTGCTGCCCGGTGGCTATTCTCCACACCTTTGTGTTTCTTGTTCCAGTTTGCCATGAATTCGTCGCGTTGCTCCCTCGAAGCGTCAGGCATGAGGAACACGACCGGAGGCGTTGCGTCATTGTAAAAGAACCGCTTCTGGAACTTCGCAGCATACTCATCAATCTCGACCTCATCAGCGATGCTTTCGGCTGTGCCGAGGCCGCGCATGAACGGGTCGTAAGGATTCAGCTGCTTCATCACGAACATATCATCGACAGGCACAGTCATTGTGATGCCGCCAGGTGACACAATCGTATATGTCGGGCTGCCAAGATGCGGTGTCATTTTTACCCAGTGCGGCGGCACTACCCATAATTCAACGGGCTTTCCTTTTTCATCGCGCTCGATGAGCATAAAGCTCTCGCCCACCAGCATCAGATAAATCTCATGCAGCCTCCACATTGCCGAACTTGACATTTCATACAGGGGGTTGGGCTGTGCCATAAAATCCAGAAACGGATGGTTCGTAAGTTCCGTTTCCGTCCCGTCGTCATTTACATAAAACAGTTTTCCCTCTATGCTTGCGAGGTCACTTGCTATTCGGTCAACGACAGCCAGCCTTGGGCTTTTTGAGAACATGACAAGCCATTCGGCTGTATTTCGTGAGGGCGGTCTGGCCCAGCGCGAGACAAAATTGCCGTCTGCGGGCCGCATATATTCATCCCGCACTTTTTTCCTCCCGATTTCGATATTAAATATTTTCATTCCATTACACCTCATCAAAACGAGTAGCCAAATTCCGGCTTCTCCTGTTCCAGTTCCAAATAGCCATTTGCTGATGCGTCAACCATATCTTTCAGCTTTCCTACTGGAAAGTTCTCCAGCTGGCTGAAATATTCATCGTTCCAGTCTGCCAGCAGCACATCCACGTTCCCGGCAAGCCACTGTGATGAGAACGGCTCTGCCCGTGTTACCTTATCGCCGCTTTCGAGAGCGACAGACACAGCGTAGCCGCCGAGCATACGGACAAAGCTCTGTGCCTGGTCCTTTCCTGCCTGGCCGGGGTCCTGCGGGAGCCTGATTGTTACGTTGCCGTACATCGCCCGGTCGATTGCTGCCGTATCTTTAATCAGCTTTCGGACATCTGCACCGTTTTCTCGCACATTTATTACATTCGCAACTATGACGCGCCCATTTTTCCTTTTTCCGAGCAGGACACCGGCAGTGTATGCGCTGTCATCCTTGCGGCTGTTCTTGCGCAGAGCCTGTGGCATACCGTCAGATTCATCCAGTTCATCAGGGGCAGTAGCGGCCAGGTCCCATGCCCGTACCCATTTCGTGACATCCGTAGGCAGGGCATTGAAAAGCTGGCCCACTTTCGAGCGCTTGAAGTAATGTCCGGCAGAGCGCCGGATTTTCCAGTTACCATTCAGCAGCTGTTCCTGGTCGAATTCTGACATGGCCCTCAACGCGCCCATATATCCGGGGTCGTGCTGCATCATGGCCTTGTTGTCAGTCAGCTTTGCACTGATGAATGATACCGATTTTACATCCTGCTGTTCCTCCGGCGTGTACAGATGGAATGTCTCGTACAGCTCCCACGGCGCATCAGCCCAATGGATTATGTTATTCCTGCGGACAAAGTACCGTATCTTCCCACACCTGCTTTCGTCAGCGTAGCCTGTTTCCGGGTCAATCCACCAGTCAATGAACCGCGCTACCCAGCTTTCCCCGTCGGGGTTGCAGGTCGCACGGATATAAGGCTTCACGCCACAGGTGGAACGGTTCCGGGAGAACATATAAAAGAACTGGCTCTCCGTAAAATGCACGAGCTCATCAAACATCAGGAGCGGAATCTGTGCGCCCTGCCAGTTATACTTTTCCTTTTCGTAAAACATATGGGCGAACGTGACTTTTGCGCCGCTTTGGAACCGCCACTGCACATTGGGCGTGAGCACGCTGTTCGCCCCAAGATACGGATAAATCTCCTGGCTTGTGGCATACAGACCGCCGGGGCTCATAATCTGCGGACGTGACTGCCTGAATATCAGGGCCTCGAAGCGCTTGTTGTCGATGTGCCGGAGACATTCCAGTAGCAGGGCAAAAGTCTTGCCGCCTCCAGCAGCTCCGCCATATATGCAGATGTCCGCAGGAGAACGCAGGAACAGCTCCTGCTTGCCTTTCTGCGGACGTATCTCAATAGGCTTGTTCTTTGCATCATTCTTCTTTCTCGCCATTCTCACCCACCTCCGTATCTCTTTCAGGCAGGTAAATCTGTACTTGCGGCTGGACGGACACAGGGGTTCCAGTAATCTTGGCTTCTACGGCCTTGCGGTCATTAAAGAAATCACCCCCGTATACTTTGAGCGCGTAGATGATGGCGGTGGTATCACCGCTTGCTACGCGCTCCATTAGTTTGTTCTGGCACATGGCTACGACAGACAGCCGCCCGGAACTTATTGCTTTTTTCAAAGCGGGGTGTTCTTTTTGAAGATTCTGCAAGGTACGCCTCGATATATCAAAAGCCTCCGCAATTTCTGCCATCGACTTCCCCTGCATGGACAGGGCTTGAATGATGGCGAGATTGTTCTCAACTTCACCAGATTCTACCCATCGTTCAAACAGGTCCTTTCTTTTCTTTTCATTCTCCATACCTCTCCGCTACCTTTGCTATGAGCGCCTCCATAAGCCCCCGGTGCTTATTATGCTTGAAGCCGCCAGGGTACTCGATGTTCAGTTCCTTTTCCAGATATTCCTCGTAAACTTCCGTAGGAAGCTGTTTCGGCTTTGTGCAAGCGCAGTAGATGTACCCGGCATTGCAGGCAAGAACGCCGACTTCCTCAAAGTAGTTTTCGAGCAACTCGATAAAGCTCTCCCGTGTGTGGAACTTCTGCTTGAACACGATTCCGTTCGTGACACCAAGCGTATAGTTCTTATCGTCGAGATACCAGAGGCAGTCACCGGCCCCGGCAGAGAGCTTCGTCTTTTCATAAGCCTTTTCCACATAGGCGATGTTTCTTGTGCAGGTAATCAGCGTCCCGGACGCTTTCAGGACAGCGTTGCAAGCAGTGAGGACAGCCTTTTCAAACTCATCATCCACTACTGAATTGATTACAGCCTCCAGAACGCAGTAGTCAAACAGCCCGTGCTGACGGACCTCTTTCTCCGCATTCAGGATGTTGGCTATGATGCCTTTCATGTCCAGCTTATTCGCCCCTTTCACCATCAGCGACGGCTCATAGGCGTGAATATTGTAGCCCTTGGATTTCAGCAGCTTCACATACGCCATGCGCCCGGCCCCTACATCAATGATGCTGTCGGACTTTTGCAGACGCGGTATCAGGTACTTCTCATACAGCACAGATGTATTCGACTGCCTCCCGTCCGTGCTCAACCGTTTCGGCTGCGCGAGGAACTGGTGGTAGGTATGGATTCCGAGGTTGTCAAAGTTGTACTTTCCATACTCGATGCCCATGCAGTCGAGGAACTCCTTTACGTCCTCGTTCGGGATGGCATAGCACAGAACGCCGTAGCCCAGCTTCTTCGCGCAGTACGCATACTCCGCGTTCAGGATGACATTGCCGTTCCCGTCCGTAACTACGCTTCCCCATTCGCCATACCTGGACATGAGCTTCGTAATCTCGGAGCAGATAAGCACATTCTGCGGCTCGCTCTCAATCCTGATTTTATCAGAGGGGCAGTAGTGGTAGCCTCCTACGGAATAATCCTCAATGCAGACGGACGTTTTACTGGTCTCAATCGAGTTGTGCATGAGGTTGAACAGGATTTCATCCTGCAAATTCGGTGTCTTGATTCTGATGCACGGCAGATATTCCAGCCCGATAGCCGTGGCTGCCTTTTTCCTCTGATGCCCCGCCGTTATGACATTGTTCGTGGAGTTCACGATAAGCGGCTTCACCATGCCGAACCTGCGGATGCTGTGCTGTAACGCCTCCAGAGCCTCCGGCGTAATGGAGCGCGGGTTGTATTCCGAGCCTGTCACTTCGTCAATCGGGACTTTCTCTATGAAGTCAATCATTCTTTTCCACTCCTTTCAGCAGATAGTCAGCAAAGCTGCCGCCAAGAATCGCACCGGAATCAATGTACTCCGCGTACTTTTCATTCAGCCTGTCAAGCTCCACCTGGGAGATGTAGAACGCCACGTCCCCAAATCGGAACTGGTTGAACACAGGGGCTGCCTTGGATTCCTTTTTCTGCTCGCTGCCCGTCTGTGGTTCAGATGGTGCATCCCCCGCTACAGTAGCAGAGACAGGAGTAACAGGAGAGGGGGATTCAGGTGCGCCATCGGCTGCTGCCTCTGTATCAGGGTAGCTGTAGCTATCCGGTGTGTCTCCTGATTCATCTTCGCCATCATTTTCACCAACTTCGTCATTTGGCATATTCTTGACAGAGTTGCCGTCGATTGTCTTGACAGAGGGCTTCTTGGGCTTGTCATTCACGCCCATGAAGTTGAACGCCGGAATCTTGATTTCTGCCTGTTCCGCGTCGATGTCGAACACTTCCGCACTCAGCTCGAACCGGTCGAGCAGCAGCTGGTTCTTCTCCAGCGTCAGGTCCACAAGGGACAGTTCCTCTTTCAGCTTTTCAAAATCCCAGTCACTATACTCACTCGTCTTGTTGTCCACCAGACGGAACAGGTTAATCTGCTCATCAGTAAGCTCATCGGCCATGATGCACGGGATTACGAGGATTCCTAACTCCTTACAGGCGCGTACCCTCGTATGGCCGCACACAATGGTATAGTTCATGTCAATTACGACCGGGAACAGGAACCCGAACCTCTCGATGCTGTATTTCACCTTTTCAACGGCAAGGTCATTGTTCCTCGGATTATTTTCATACTCCCGCAACCGGGATGTAGATACGTCTCTGATTGTCATTCTTCCCCACCTCCTGTCAGGAACATAACAAATCCCATATAAGTCTTGTTCTTAGCGATATATTCATCGTAAACCGCCTTTAGCCGAGCGTATTCGTCCTCCGTAATAGGCAGCTCGTTGTTGCCGAAAATAAGGAACTTGTTATCGGTAAAGAATTTGCGGTCACGGTTCGGGGTGAAGAAAGTGGTCTTGAAGTCCATCCCGATACCATCCAGTTCCTGATGCAGCTTGCCGACATCCCATGTTGAGTATTCGTGGCTCTTGTTGTCGATGATACGCGCCAGCTTGGAATCTTCTTCGGAGAGATTCTGCACGATACATGGCACTTCTTCAAGCCCCAGTTGCTTTGCGGCTTTCAGCCTCGTGTGGCCGGAAATGATGACGTTTTTTGCGTCAATGGTGATTGGATTCAGGAATCCAAAGTTTTTGATGCTTTCAGCGACTTTTGCCACACCAGCATCATTCCTGCGGGCGTTCCCCTCATACTCGATGAGTTCGTCCACTCGTTTTGTGATGATTTCCATGTTGTCCTCCTTGTATGTGTGCTAAAATATATTCAGGATAAACACCGCTACCGCTGGGCATTTATGCCGAGGGTTTCAGCAATATCCTGTATCGTTTTTACGGAAAGCGGAATGCCTTTCTTACCGTAATCATGCTCCAGATAGTAAGCCACAATTTCTTTTGGCAGCGCACCCACAGGATTTCCTTCCTGTACCACTGCACCCGGCGGCGTTTCAAATCTGATGTTTGCATATTTCTTATCCATGAACATTCCTCTCTGTTTTGAGCATAAAAATGGGAGCCAAATCTAAACGAACGGCTCCCATTGTTTTTTCACATATTGAGTTGTCGTTTTGCCTTAGTAAAGGCCCCATTCAGCAAACGCCTCGAATCCTCCGACAGACCGGATGAACTGCCGGGCCTGCTCCACGATTTCTCCGTAAGGCTTTCCGTCAATCATGTCGTCTCCGATTGCACAGAACAGCTCCACGGGCTTGCCAGTTTTCTGCGCTTTCAGGAAAGCATATATGTTCACGGACACATCCGCTTTTGAGAGGTCTTTTCCGTGCAGCCCGCCGCCGGTTACTGAATCTGCCATGTCCGAACCCAACTTGCGGTTCGTGGCTCCTGTGTCAACGTCCGTGCCGCCAGTCCAGTCCCCGATGGGGTTGATTTCTGCGTCCGGGTATTCCTGTTTCAGCTCATCAGCCTTTGCATTGCTCTGGCAGATGATAAGACGCTTGCTCACGGAATCGAAGATATACTTTCCGTCACACGGGTATTTCTTATAAATGTTCCGTGCGATAGAGGAAAGCATCTTTTGCTCCCTCGTAATCGGCATTCCTTTGAAGATGCCGTTGTCGCCACACCGGAATCCCGCAGTCTGGTTTTCAGCAAGGTAGGCATCCTGCGGATGGATGTCAAGGTCTATATCAACCGGGCCTCCAGCGATTCGCTTTACAGCCTCGATTATCGACGCGACGCGCAAATCCTCTACAGATGTCTCGATGATGATGTGGCATATTTTATGCCCTATGAGAACCTCTACAGCTATCTTTGGGTCCTCCTGCTGCCCGTAGGCTAAATCGACGATTGCACCAGCTATCCGGTCTGCAATCTTGTCAGGGTGTGATGGATTTACTTTTTCTATCATAGCTTTCAATTCCTTTGCTTTATTTTTTCATTCCCTGTCAGGGGAGGCCCCAGCAGGTCACAGTCTGCGTCGGGCGCGTCCTGGACATACCCGTAGTGGTTGGCGTAGCAATACGCGCATCCGTTCCGGCAGGTGCTGTAGGAGCCGATGTCAACGCTCTCTACGCACTGGCACAGCCCACGCTGGTTCCTGTCTTTCGGCTTTTCAACCCCGAACATTCTGCCGTCAATGCAGCAGGAGTGGGGCAGCCCTATGTCCTCTGCACAGGATGCCAGCGTAATCCCGTGCGCGGCTGCGATTTCAAAAAGCTGCTGCGCGAGTTCTTTCTGCTGTTCCGGCGTAAGCGGCTGTATATTGAGTGGCCGCAGGTCAACAGTCCTATAGGCATCAACAAAGCTCATAACAGCCTTATGCGTATGCCCCTCCAGCGCCTGGGCGATTTTGGTGAATGCCCGGATGTGGTAATCCCAAGTATACCTGTCGTTTATGAAAACCGGGTCATACCGCCATATAGCTTTATTGGCTCCGATTTTCTTAAACGCCGGTATTACGACTTCATGCTTGTCGGGAATGTTCTTTTCAACATCTCGGCCATACGGAGTGATTGTATACTGGAAATAATATTTGAAGCCCTCCAGCTCGTGAATCCTTTCGAGCATTGGGGCCGCGTTCTTCGTCCAAAAAACAAACCCGTCTACCTTGTCGGGCGTGAGAGTGACACGCCCGACCTGGAGAGGGTTGTATGGGTTTCTAAGGAGGACAAATCCTTTCCCAACACGGTTGTAAAACCACTCGGAAAACAATGCAGGAATGTCCGTCCGTCTGCTCGCGCTTATAATCATAATGGCATCCCATCCTTTAAGTAATTTGCGAATATCCAGTTACGGCAGGTCCTCTGCGATTTGGTGAAGTTTCCCGGCGGGTTCGGCACATAATCCCAAAAATGGATGCGCCGAGCGTTCGTAATATCGAGCTTGATTCTGTCATTCTCGATGTGGATTTCCGAATTTCTGTCAGGCACGAACGCCACATGGGTGTTCAGCTCCCACACAAACCCCTCGCTCAATCCGCACAGATAATATGCTTTGGCAGCAGGGTTCTGTTTGACATCAATGTCCACGACTGCGCTTGACTTGTGCAGGGTTCCGTAATATACCCGGTTGTCCTTGCCGCCTATGAAGCACTTCGCGCAGCATTGCGTGATGTCCACATTGCATATGTCCCGGAGCCAGAAAAAGTTGCATTTCTTCAAAATCTCCAGGTGCAGGTGCATGGGAATTTGCCCGACCATAAATCTCGACGTTATCATTGTAGCACCTCCTATATGTCAAATCAATGACAGGTTTGTGACACGACAACGGAGACCTCGGAAATATCCGGGTTCTGCACCATGAACCAGTCGCCGAGGGACCGCAGCACATCTTCCTCGCTGCACGGGAGCGTAGGGAAAAACTCCACGCCGGTCTCGCACATCGCGCTGCGCACCGATATGAAGCCCATGTCGCTGCCGCTTACCCGCGTCCGAGCTACTTTCGCCCGCTCGCCGTGGTCTGTGTAGCTCTCAAACAGGGCGTGTGACAGTGGATTCCCCGCACTTATGGAGCTGCCCACCGCCAGCTTCGCCAGCGTTACATGGTAGCCTCCAGGAACAATTCCCACCAGTTCGTACCGGCTCACATTTGAAACATAGTCCGGGAGCGGATTGCCACCCTCGAACGGTTTTGGGTTGAAGTTCTTAATCATAATTCTTTCCTCCTGTTAATTCATACTGCCTTGCTATATCATCAGGGATGCTTTCTGCGAAGTCTATGTAACCCCACGCCTCCCTGCTGATTTCCTCGCAGAACGTCCTGCGGTCGAAGTTGTGGATTTCCTCCACTTTGTATCCTGTGGGGAACGTCCCCGGACCCACGGGCCGCTGTGTGCTGTAATATCTCATGTTACGCCTCCTTAAAGCTCATATTCTTTATTTGTGGTTCCTTTGCCCTTGTACCTTACGCTCGGTTTTACCCACACTGTCTTGCCAGATTTATACCGCCGCAGGAACCCTCTCACGTTCACTTCATGTTCCGGCTTTGTGTACGGGCGCTTTACCCCATCCGGCTTTTGGAGCGCGTCCTTATCGAAGCTCTGGATGGAGTAGAACTTCCTGATGACAGGTTTGGGCTTCCGGCTGCCTTTTTTCTGGTTCCTATTTCCATTCTTAGGCTCAAATGCCCTCCGCTCGTCAACCGTGACGATTTCCTGATAGTAGGTCATAAAGAGCATCAGGGTATGGTATTTAAGCGCTTCTTTCTTGTCCGTATTGTCGAACTCTATGACCAGCCGCAAAGCATCCTGCTTCGCTTTCGGCAGGTGCGGGGCAAATCTGTAATTGCTTGCTGTCCATGTTGCAGGGTCATAGTCGAACGTAACCACTGGCGGGAGATGCGTCAGCATTCCAGGGAACACGGACAGTTCCACGATGCCGCCTTTGCTCTCAAACGTAACTTCTATCTGCTCTTCCCGGAGTTCGATGATTCCTGATTCCAAAGGGGCGTGGAATTCTACTTTATCCAGCCAGCTTTTATTCTCAAAATACCAGTCCAGGACCATCTGCATCCGGGAGTTGCTCTTGACAGTTATCCTGTCAGCCTGTTGACGGTTCATCTGCATCCCTCCTTTCTTATTTCGCTAAGTAATCGCGGAGCCCCTCTTTGCTGATTCCTTTTACGGAACTGCAATCATCCATGACACTTTCGTACCACTCTGCATCGGACGTGTCGGCTCCTTTTTTCTTTGCCCACGATTCTATTTCCAATTTCAGGCTATTTGCCTGTTCAAGGAGAGCATTCAATCGGTCTATCTTTTTTGCTTATATATTCGGGAAAACCCCTTTCCATTTCCCACCCCTCCGGTCTCATAGGCATCCACCGCAGCAACCATATTCCACGTTGGAATTGAATATCTCATCTATTTCAGCAACATAGCATTTCAATTCTTCCGGAAGAAGCTGCGCATCAATTTTCCACTCTCCTGCGTGAACATAAGAGCCTGTGTAATTTCCGCTGAACCCGCATTCTCCACCGCTGCTCCAGAATTTTCCGTGCTGCCCGCTGTCATATCCGAATCTGTGCTCTACTCCATCTATCTCCAGGGTGAGGATTCCTCTGCACAAGTTCGGCCATTTCCCCGTATAGGAAACAAATCTGACGTGTCCTGCGTCTGCTTTATTAACAACGCTCATTTGGTCTCAGCCCCTCTCACCACAGATTCCATCTCATTCACAATCTCTTCTATCTTCTCCTGGTCTTTTTCAGCGAGCAGCTTCTCTCCCAGCTCTAATAGTCTCTCGGCTTCACTTGCCAGCCTGTCGAGCTCTGCCTCTTTCTTCGCCCTCGCCTCATAGAACGCGGAATCTTTCAAAGCATTCTCCCAGTTGTTGCAGAACTCCCGGACCTCTCTTACGTTACAGAATCCGGTTTCGGCTTCATAACCGTTACGTGCTGTGAATACCTCGTACTTATAATCACGCCTCTTGTCATCAATCGCGATACCGAAATACAGCTCGTCCCGCTTGCTGTCGTCCATCGGCTCGAACCTCACGTCATCATAGAGAGGATGCTCTGACGCAGGACAGTTATTCTTGAACCACACCCGGTAATTATCGAGCAGGTAATCGCTCGTGATGCCGTCAAGAATTTTCCATATCTTTGCCAGCCTTTTCGTGAGCTCGTCATCCTTACAGAACCAGTCGTACCATCCGGCCTCAATCTGGACGGTTCTATCAGGGCTTAAAAAATCACCCCGGCGGTACTTCTCACAAAACTCCCGTAACGTCATTTCCTTTTTAGCCATCAGCTTGCCCTCCTTATTTTCATTTCTGACAGCGCATCCGTTAATCCGTCCCATTCGCAGAAATGGTTCGGCCCGCCTGTCCAGTCTTTCTCATGTGCCATCGTGCGGTATAAAACCTCGCTGTACCATCTTCTGCTGAACCGCACATCGCTTACGGACACATAAACAAATCTGCCTGTTTCCTCATCCTGCAACACCGCAGAAAAACAGTAGTGGTTCTTGTTAAACTGGAACAGCCGATAGCCAGCCGCAGCAGCCTGTTTTCTGAGGTCTGCCCTTGCTTCCCGCTGGAACGTGAGATAATCATTCCCCGCATATCCGCCGGATGAGAATTCGTGCTTCGTCCATTTCTTTAATTTGTTCGCCATAATCAATCCCTCCTATTCGCAATCCGCTTTACGAGCCTTGCTGCCTGTTTCAGCGCCTTTGCCTGTACGTCCAGCCACGTTTCATCTGCACTGGGCGGCAGCTCCCCGTGTTTCTTTTTCTTTATCTCGGACGGGCAGCACAGCCTCTCGCAGATGTCAGAATCATAAATATCCGCGCACCCCCCGTAGCTGTACTGGTTCCAGTCACTTGCTCCGTTCAGCAGGTCTGCATCCACGATTTTCCCGATACGGGTATTCGCGTCGTCAATGCTCAGGTTCTTTCCGGTTATGTATGCCTCGAACAGTTCCTCTGCATAACTACGAACGCCCTTATCCCAGGCGCTCCGCACGGGATGGCTCTCGATTTCCTTGTAGACTTCCGCTATGATTCGCTGCATGGTTTCACCTCCAATCGTCTCCGTATTTTTCTTTCAGGTATTCATCCCGGTTTCTGATTTTTGCAACGGATTCAGGGTCAGAACCGTCAAGCTCCACAATCAGCTTGTAATTTGACTGCTGCTCCACACGGTTAATCAGGAAAGCCCTGAGATTGTGATAGCCCCTGTCGTCATACCCGAATCCTCTCCGCAGCCTTTTGTGCAGCAGTCTGTGTGCTATCGTGATTTTCCGTTCTTCCAGTTTTATGTCCATCTATCCACCTCCGGCTTGATTTCCTCCAGCAATCGCCGCTCAATCCAGAACTGTTCGCCATCAAGGGCGACTTTTACCATGTTCCTGCCGGGCTGAACCACTGTCGCAAGCGGCCCGATGTCTGGAATCTTCACTTGCGTTCCAACAATCATCCTTTCTCCTTTCCAGCAACTAAAAAAAGCCCGCTATTCTGCGAGCTTTTCTATATAGGCAAATTCAGCTAACCATCAAGAAAATCTCAATAGCCGGAGTTCTCCGGCACAAAGAAAGTCACCCGGTTCAGGGTAGTGGAGGAATTAAGAAAGCAGGAGGAATGGAACGAGTGAAGAATGGGAAAGCCCCTACACGGGAGCAGAAAAAAATTATGAAGGCTCATGGACTGATACCGGAAAACTGGCTTGTAGTGAAAAACCTTCCTGAAACTTTGGAGGTGGTAAGCCGGACAGCATTGAAAAAAGTCGGTCAGAAACCAAGGACAAAGATTGTATCAAAGAGCCTTTGATGTGAGGTGAGCAGATGGCAACAAAGCAGACGAGACTGACACCCTTTGGGAGGAAAGTCAGGAAAAGGCTCATAGACAAGAACATGACACAGGTGGAGCTTGCTGCTTTGCTTGGATGCAATAAGCAGTATATCCACAAGATTTTAGTCGGTGAGCGTAGTGGGAAGAAATACATTGAAGCAATATCAAAGATACTGGAAATTGAGATGGTGGCATGAAGGAGGTGAGATGATTGGCTGAAGCATATGTCACATTGGCTGAAGCGGCGGAGCTGGAAGGGGTCAAATATAAAACAATGGCACAGAGGCTGTCGAGGAAAAAACAGGCATTTGAAACCAAGACCGAGAAGTCAGAAACGGGCGGAAGAGATGTGGTGCTTGTAGCAGTCTCCTCACTATCCAAACAGGCAAGGAACGCATGGAAGGAAAGGGAAAAGCTGAAATCCTTCACGGAAGAAGTTCCGGAAGGGCAGGAGGCGGCAGAGCAGAAGCCGGAGGTGCCATGGTATGTGAACATGGACATTGACTGGTACATTGAAAACTACAAGGAGAGATACTACAAGGCTGTGGAGCTTGGGAACGTGGTCAGGAAGTTCCTTCAGTATGACGAAGGGGACAGGACAAAGTACGCTGAAGAGTTCGCACAGAAGCACCTTGGGAAGGGTCAGAGGACTCTGTACCGATACACCAAGGCATACCTTGAGGCATCCGCATGGGCGGACAAGCTTCAGAAGGAGGACGGGGCAGGGTATGAGTTCTTCAAGGTTCTCTGCCTGTGCAGGAAACCGAAGGAGACCGGATGCTTCCCAAGCATCAAGCCGGAGGTCAAGCAGGTCATCAAGAACATATGGTTCAATGAGGACTTTGCCCGGAACCAAGGCACCCGTGAGATGCTCTATGAGAAGCTGACAGCCATTGCCAACATAAACCTGAAAGCCGGGATGACGGAATGGGAGAAGATACCGTCCTATCAGACGGTAGTGAGGTATATCAACTATCTCATGGAGGATGAGAACATGAGGAACGCCTACTTCCTTGCATCCCGTGGCACCCGTGAGTACAAGAATAAGGTCATGGTGAAAGGGAGCCGGGATACCAAGGGGCTTCAGGTGATGCAGATAGTCATGGGTGATGAGCATACCTTTGATTGTTGGGTGAGCTACAAGCAACCCAATGGCAAGGTCATAGCAATCAAGCCACACTTGGCTGCATGGGTGGACATGCGGAGCAGGGTCATCATGGGTGATGTCCTCTGCAAGGATGCCAATTCTGACATCCTGAAGCAGAGCCTCCTCAAGATGATTTATTCAGAGCCGGGAGGGGTTCCGGAGTATCTCTACATAGACAATGGCAAGGACTACACAGCCAAGACCATGACAGGAAGAGACCGGAATGACCGGAGCGGCTTGAACTTTGACAATGAGACACAGGGCTTCTACAAGAGCATAGGCATCAAGGATGACCACCGGGCTCTGCCTTATGAACCATGGAGCAAGGGACAGATAGAGAGGTTCTTCCGCACCGTCTGCAACAAGTTCACACGTTGGATGAAGTCCTACACGGGAACGCTGACGGGCTCAAAGACCTCTGACAAGGTGGAGAAGGACATCAAACGGATGCTTGAAAGGGGAGAGCTCCTGACACTGGAAGAGTTCTATGAGAAGTGGCATGAATGGCTCACTACAGTCTACATGCACACGGAGCATTCCGGGCTCAAGAAGATGGGAGAGACCTACAAGAAGCCTTATGACTGCTTTATGAATGAGGACAGGTACTTCAAGGCGGCACCACCTAAGAGCTATGCAACCATGTTGATGATGAAGTCAGAAAACGTGCTTGTCCGCAACATAGGCATCACCAAGTGGGGATATGAGTACCGCTCTGATGAGCTGTGTGACTATATCGGGCGGAAGGTTGACATCAAGTATGACCCGGATGACATGGCTGTCCTGTATGTCTTTGACCAAAAAGGCAAGCGTATCTGTGAAGCGTACTGTCAGGAACTCCTTCAGATTGCCCCGAAGGTGACACAGAAAGCACTTGAGGAACACCTGAAGATGCAGAAAAGGCAGCAGAAGCGTGACAGGGAAAGACTTGAAGAAGCAAGGAGACCTTTTGAGGAACTTAATGAGCAGTATGTGGGCTTCAATGAGGCAACAGGCGGCATTGACCTGATGATAGGCGGAAAGAAGCAGGATAAGGCGGCAAAAGTCATAGCAATGCCAAAGGATAGAACTTATCAGCAGGGCTTCCGGGCAGAGAAAAGGGAGGATGATGAGCAGGACAGCGAATACATGAGCAGGCAGGCGGAGAACGCACTCAAGAAGCTTAGAGCCATAGGTGTGTAACAAAAAGCGTATGGCAGGAATTAGTGAAGGAAAAAGGAAAGGAAGGTTGTAACTATGGAAGCATTGAATACCTACAAAGCGGAGAAGACACTGGCGGAGCAGATGAATGAGAGATTGGCGGAGCTGAAGATGACCAAGGCGGAGGCAGCCCTCAAGATGAACTATTCAAGGGCGGCACTTAGCCAATACCTCAATGGGAAGTATGCAAGTGACCCTACCGAACTGGAAAAGAAGGTCAGGGAGTTCCTTGAGGCATCCGGAGGAGTGGATGGCGGTCAGGAACAGGAAGGCGGCAAGGCAGGGGCAGGCATCCTCAAGAAGAAGGTGGAGTTTTTTGAGAGCCGAGACTTTGTACAGACTATCGGAGTATGCCAGGCATGTCAGGAGTATATGGGGCTTGGGATAATCGTTGGGAAGTCCGGTCAGGGAAAGACCCACGCACTGAAGAAATATGCAGAGCTGCCGAGGGTGGCATACATTGAGTGTGATGACACCATGGCTTGCCGGGACTTGGTGGAAGCCATTGAGAACGGGATAGGGCTCCCTAGAGGGTATGGAGGAACGATATGGAAAAGGGTCAACCGTATCCGGGAGTTTTTCAATACCAATGAAGGCTTCCTGCTCATCATTGACGAGGCGGACAAGCTCATCAACAAGTACACGCAGAAAAAGATGGAGATACTCCGGGGCATTTTTGACCAGTCGGATGTGGGCATTGTCATAGCCGGGGAGCCGAGGCTTGAGACAGAGCTGAAAGGCAACCTTGCCCGTTTTGCTAATCGGATGGACTTTTACTATAAGCTGAAGGGGCTGTCCAAGAATGAGGTGGCGGACTACCTTGAGGGCTATGAGGTCGAGGAGGCAGCCATGGGCGAGATGATAAGCCGGGCAACCAACACACAGAGCGGATGCTTCCGCCTGTTGGACAGGACACTCAACAACGTGCTCCGTATCCTGAAGCAGAAAGGCGAGACACGGATAACCATGAAGATTGTGAGCGAGGCATCCAGTATGATGATGCTGTAGGAAGGAGGGAGCACATGAAGAAATTGGAGGTTGTAATCAAAGGCGAGCATGAGGAAGAGATGGGGCGTGAGATGCTGTCAGGCATCTATGGTGTCATTCAGAATTATGGATACACGGATGTGTCTGTCCGGGCGGATACCATTGCAGACAGAGGATGTATTCAGATATCGGAGTTCCTGAAGCCGCATGTGCAGAGCGTAAAAGAGAGGAGGGTGTAGCATGGCAGGGAACACATCACAGCCGAGCATCAAGAGGGTATGGGGCATTGCAAAGAGCCCGGAGCTGAAGCTCACGGATGAGGAGCTGCATCTCCTTGTACAGGCACACACGGGGAAGGACAGCATCAAGGCTCTCAACAAAAGGGAGCTTCAGACGGTCATCCGGGTGCTTGGCAGCATGAAGGACTCTGTGAAGAAGTCGGAGCGTGGGAAGCACAGTGGAGGGAACACATCCACGGAGAACCAAAGGAAGAAGATATACAAGCTCACACAGGAGCTTGGATGGGACAAGCAAGAACATGGTGAAGAGGCAGGAAGAGAAGGAGGGACAGGATGCAGGACTGCAAGCTGATAGTGACAGTCAGGGATGACAAGGTGAATTTTGAGGGTCAGGACATCAGCGTTGAGGAGCTGGCACAGATAGCAGGCTTCCTTCAGGTGTTCGTTGGCATGGAAGGGCTGAAGCGTGGACTGGACATGGATGATGTGAAGAACAACATGCTTGACATCCATCTTGCCGCCATGGAAACGCTTGAAGAGCAGCTTCGGAGCGATATCCCTGACCCGGATGGCAGTTAAGGAGAAGGAGGCGGAGAGATTGAAAAAGATACAGTTTGTATGTGACAGGTGCGGAGCTGTCCTTGAGAAGACAGCTATCAAGATAATACCAAACGTAGTAGAGCTTGACGGGGAAGATATTCTGCATCCAGTGGATGAAGCCACACATGGGATGCACTTCTGTGCAGCGTGTACGGATGCCCTCCTGAAGTTCCTGCTCCCTGAAAACAAGCCTCCACCAAAGCCAAAGGAAAAGCCTGCAAGGAGGAGAAGGCTTGATGCAGGCAGGGTGATGGCTCTCCATAATGCCGGATGGAGCAATGAGGACATAGCGGCTGACATCAGGGCAGAGCCGGAACAGGTCAGGCAATGTATCTACTATCAAAAGTACAAGAAAAAGAGTCCATCAGTAGCGGACGGAGAGGAGCAGACATGAGCACAGCATATAAGAAGATGACAAGCCACGGGTCAATCAGCATCCCGGTGGCAATGCGGAGGGAGCTTGGCATTGAGCCAAAAGACCCTATGGTGGTGGAGGAGCATCAGGGGGAAATCAGGATAAGACCGTACACACTCCGCTGTAACTTTTGCGGCGTGACGGACGGGGTGCAGGAGTTCCATGGGAAGGGTATCTGTGGAGCCTGTGCAGCAAAAGCATTTCAGAAGTTAGGAGGCGGACAGTAATGGGAGAGCAGACAACAAAGACAATGAGCAACGAGCAGCTCATTGGGGCATGTGTGGAGCTTGACAGGGAGCAGAAGAGGAGCCGGGTTCTGATGAACAGCTACAAGGCGGAGCTTCAGGCGAGGGGCTTGGCTCTCATGGAAGACCACAATGTGAGGTATGTGAAGTTTTACGGTGATGAGGGCAGTGCTGCCATCACGGACAGCATGAGCCTTGACATCCTGAATCCGGACAAGCTGAAGGAGCTTGTGGGAGCAGGGGTATACAGTATGAAGGTCAAGGAGGAGACCAAGACGAGCTACAAGTTTGACAGCAAATTTGAGAAGGCTCTGAAGGCAATCTTTACAGGGGACTATACCTTTGAGACCACGCTTGCAGAGTTCCTTGATGAAATGAGCATTAAGCCGGACGAGAAGCAGAAGAAGCTCCTGCTGAAGAAGCTGAAAGGAGAGTTTGAGAAGGACAAGGAGACCCTCATCTCCGTCTTGGTTCAGGAGGGGCAGGAGACACCGGACTTTGATGTGGAGTTGTGGTACATCTACCGTATCAAGAACGGGGAGCTCATCCGGGCTTTTCTCCCGGAGGATATGATTGATGCAACCATTGAAGGCATCCGGAAGAGCATCTTGGTGGAGACCAAGACATCCATCACATTAGACTATGACAGTGAAAAGGAGGAGTAACCATGGAAGAAAAGAAAGAGCTGTTTGATGAAGTGGCAACCGAAGAGGAAATCAATGAAGCGGATGGTCAGCCCATCTACCACGCAAACGAAGGCGAAGGCGAAGACGAAAGCAAGGAGGAATAATCATGGCAAAGAAGAAGATATGTATTGATGCCGGGCACTATGGCAAGTACAACAGGTCTCCGGTGGTTCCGGAATACTATGAGTCGGATATGGTGTGGAAGCTCCACCTGATGCAGAAGGAGATACTGGAAGGCTATGGCTTTGAGGTCATCCTGACAAGGGGCAATCAGGCTACAGACCGGGGGCTCTATGACCGTGGATATGCAGCAAAGGGATGTGTGCTCTTCATCAGTGACCACTCCAATGCCTGCGGTACGGAGAGCGTGGACTATCCCGTGGTGTACCGTGGCTATGACAACATTGGGAACTGTGACAGTCTTGCCCTGAAGCTTGCAAAGGTGATAGCCTCCACAATGGGGACGGTGCAGGCAGGAAGGACAGCGACAAGGAAGGGCTCATCCGGAGGAGAGTATTATGGCGTACTTAGAGGTGCGAGGGCTGCCGGGCTGTCAGACTACTACATCCTTGAGCACTCATTCCATACCAATGCCAAGATGACCAAGTGGCTGCTCAATGATGCCAACCTTAGAAAGCTTGCTGAAGAGGAGTGCAGGGTCATAGCGGAGCATTATGGGATGAGCAATGGCAAGGCAGAGGATAAGGGCAGCATGACCAAGATAACCGGGAAGGCGGAAACCACAGCGGAGCAGATGGCGGCATACATCAAGGCAAAGAATGGCAGCGTTGCACAGAGCGTACTTGACATGATACCGCTGTACCTGTCTGAAGGAGAGGCGGAGAATATCCGTGGTGACATTGCTTTTGCACAGAGCTGTCTTGAGACAGGCAACTTCACCTTCTCCGGGAGTGCTGTGAAGCTCTCACAGAATAATTTCTGTGGCATGGGAGTGACCAAGAACGGGGAGACCGGGAACAGCTTTAGCACGCCACAGCTTGGCATCCGGGCACAGGTGCAGCACCTCAAGGCATACGCCAACACCACGAAGCTGAAGCAGGACTGCATAGACCCACGCTTTGACCTTGTATCCCGTGGCTGTGCCCCGTATGTGGAGTACCTTGGAATACAGGAGAACCCGAAGGGCAAGGGGTGGGCTGCCGGAGCCGGGTATGGCGGAAAGATACTGAAGATACTGGATGCCATCAAGGGAGCCGGGAGCGGTCAGGCAGGAAGCGGCGGACAGGACTCCGGCAAGAAACCGGATGATGGGGACAAGCAGCAGGCAGGCTTCACGCCATACCTCATCACTACTACCTGTGACGTATTGAACATCCGCTCCGGGGCAGGAACCGGGCACAGCGTGGTGGGAGCCATCCGGGAGAAGGCAGGCAAGAAGAACAAGTACACTATTGTGGAGGAAAAGGACGGATGGGGCAGGCTGAAGTCCGGAGCCGGATGGATAAGCCTCTCCTATACCAAGAAAGCCTCATAGTAGTGGGAAGGAGGCGGAGATGACAGCGGATGAACTCACAAGAGCCCTCATTGAAGAGACCACGTTGGAGGACATATCAGAAAGCTACCGCCCTGTGGTGGAAATCATAGGGATTGAGAAGTTCATTGAGCTTAGTGAGTACGCCAAGGGGGATGAGCTCTACTTCCCGAAGACAGAGAACATCATAGCCCCGGCAAGGAACAGGCGTATCAAGAAGGAGTGGAACGGGTACAACTCAAAGCAGCTTGCAGAGAAGTACAACTTGACCACCAAGCAGATAGGGAACATACTGAAGGACGAGCCAATGATAGGGCAGATGAGCCTTTTTGACATGGATAACGGAGAGTGATTTTCCGGAAATGTTTCCCCTAAAGAGTCTTTCACAATGAGTATAAGATAAGAGCATGTACTTAGTACATGCTCTTATTGTTTTGTGCGTTATTCTCAAAAAAAATGACAGAAAAGGAGTGGTTTGCATGACGAATTTCACAGCGGATGTATCACAGATTATCGTCTTCATTGGTGTCATGGCATTTATCGTGTCGGTCATCACGGAGGCACTCAAAAAGTGGACATGGTTTGACCGGAAGGTGCCCACAGCACTGACCGTCATCCTCCTGTCCCTCATCCTCTGCCCGGTCTGCCTGTTGGGGCTTGCGGCATATTACGGGGTGGCTATTGAGTGGTTCATGGTATTTGCATCATTCATAGCAGCCTTCATTGTGGCGTTGGTGTCCATGGATGGATGGGAGAGGGTCATGGAGCTTGCAGAAAAGCTCATCAGGAAGTAGGAGCCTATGGATTATGTTATATCTTTCTCTGATGTGATGGCAGGGGTCATCACCCTTGGCTTGGGGGTGATAACCTTCTTCATCAAGGGGTGGATAGGAAGCCTCAAGAGCAGCACAGAAGAGATAAAAAAGCAGATTAAAGAGAATGATGACAAAGTGAATAAGAGGATTGACAAGTTGGAAGAGGAGACGGATGAGGACATAGCAAACATCAAGCAGGAACTCAATAACATCAAGGGTGATTTTGCTACCACGTTTGTGCTCCGTGAGGACTTCTTCCGTTCCATGAACGGGGTGGAGGACAGGATGAGGAGCATTGACAGCAAGATTGACAAGCTCCTGATGCAGAGCAGCAGAAAAGAGTGAGGTGAACAAAGTGAATGACTTAGAAAAAGCAGAAATCAAGCAGAATAAGGCAATCAGGGGGTACATCATCCGGTGCTTGGTGAAGGGATACAACAACACAGCCCTCACAAGGCAGTTATCCAATGCCATGATAGCAGCCGGGCTTATCATATCCCCGGACATCAGCAAGTATCTTGATTACCTTCAGGGAGCCGGATATATCGAATTTACCGAGGAAAAGGTCACAGCCTACAATGCCTATGCCAATGATGCGGTCATCAAGCTCACCAAGGAAGGCGTAGACCTTGCGGAAGGTACGATTGAGGACAATGGGGTTGATGTCTGATGGGCGATAAGAGAACCAAGCAGAGGATAACCTCAAAGATTGACGAGCTCCCTGAAGGCTTGCGGATGAAAGTGGATGTGATGCTTGCTGACACATCCAATACCTATGAATACATTAGCCAATTCCTGAAAGGGGAGGGCTATGACATATCAAAGTCCAGTGTGGGGCGGTATGCCACCCGGACAAACAACGCCATGCAGAGGCTCCTTGAGGCACAGGCACAGACGGACAGGCTGATACAGGTGGTGAAGGAGAACCCGGAGGCGGACTACACGGAAGCAGCCATACTCCTGACCATGAACGGGCTCCTGAACAAGGTGGCAACCGCAGAGGAGGAGTTCAATGAGATGCCGCTTGACAAGGCAGGAAGGCTCATTGCCTCCCTGTCCCGGACAAAGGTATACAAGGACAGGGTAAGGCAGGACATGAGGCGGAAGGCTGACATTGCCTTCCGGGAGATGGAGTCCGAGATGCTCAAGGTCATCAAGCAGGATGGGAAGTCAGCGGAGCAGCTCAAGGAGATACTGGCAAGGGCAAAGGAGCGGATGATGGAAGATGATTGATATTGACAACTGGATGAGGGAGCTTGAGGAGGACGGGGACACAGAGGCAAGGAGCAATGAGGAGTATCAGACCAAGCTCTTTGAGGAATATGTGCTCCGGGGCTCTGACCATCAGGAGGAAAGGAAAAAACTGAATGAGAGGTACCTGTCCGGGGAGGAGCTCATGGGCGAGCATGGGCTTAGAAAGGAGCTTGCCGCCTTTGACATGTCCTACTTTGGGAGGGCGTACCTTCCCCACTACTTCATCCGGAAGTCCCCACACTTCCATGAGGAGCTTGACGGGATATGGAGCCGGGGCGTGATGAAGGGGAGGAACCCCCTGAAGGAAGCCAAGGTCATCTCAAGGCTGAAGGGCTCCCGGCAGGTCGTGGCGGCTCCCCGTGGTCATGCGAAGTCAACCAATTTCACCTTCAAGGACAGCCTCCATGCCATCCTGTACGCATACAAGCACTACATCCTCATCTTGTCTGACTCATCCGAGCAGGCGGAGGGCTTCCTTGATGACATCAAGACGGAGCTTGAGGACAATGGCAACATCATTATGGATTTTGGCTCCCTGAAAGGGGAGAAGGCATGGAGGACAGGGGTGATACTGACCAAGACGGACATCAAGGCGGAGGCAATCGGCTCCGGGAAGAAAGTCAGGGGAAGGAGGCACCGGAACTGGAGACCTGACCTCATTGTACTGGATGACATTGAGAATGATGAGAACGTCAACACGCCGGAGCAGAGGCGGAAGCTGAAGAACTGGTTTGACAAGGCGGTCTCAAAGGCAGGGGACACCTACACGGACATCATGTACATAGGCACCATACTCCACTATGACTCCCTGCTCAACAACGTGCTTCAGAACCCAAGATATAAGACCAAGAAATACAGGGCGGTCATATCGGAAGCAGCCAATACAAAGCTGTGGGATGAATGGGAGAGCATCTACACCAATCTTTTCAATGAGAACCATGAGGAGGATGCAAAGGCCTTTTATGAAGCACATGAGGAGGAGATGCTGCTTGGAGCTGAAGTCCTTTGGGAAGAGAAGCTGTCCTATTATGACCTAATGGAAATTAAGGTCTCTGAAGGCGTGGCATCTTTCAACTCCGAGCTTCAGAATGACCCGATTGACCCGGAGAGTGCAACCTTCAATCCTGAATGGTTTGATTACTACGAGCCGGAGCTCATGGACTTCTCAAGTCCGGAGTTCGTATTCGTGGCAGCAAATGACCCGTCACTTGGAAAAAACAAGAAATCAGACACAAGCTCCATCATCAACCTTGCCCTGTCCACCAAGACCGGGTACATGTATGTGGCGGATGCCTCCGTGGAGAAGCGGAAGCCGGATGTCATCATTGATGATGTGTTTGAGATGAACCGGAGGCTGAAGAGGGACTACAAGAAAGGCTTCTACAAGTTCGGCGTGGAGGTGGTGCAGTTCCAATACTTCTTCAAGGAGGTCATGGCTGCCAAGTCCGCAGAGGAAGGGGAGTATATCCCAATAGAGGAGATACAGTCTACGGTTAACAAGGTGCTCCGCATTGAGTCCTTGCAGCCCGTCATCAAGAACAAGTACCTGAAATTCAACCGGGAGCACAAGACCCTACTGAAGCAGCTTCAGGAGTTCCCCATGGGAAAGAATGATGATGCCCCGGACGGTCTTCAGATGGCGGTGCAGCTTGCACAGAGCATCAAGGCGGTGGCATCAAAAGCAAATTACAAGACAGTCCTTCGGAGACGGTTCCGGATGGGCAAGGGTGCCTATTAGGAGGTGTGACACAGCATGACAAAGAAAAAGAAGAGGAACCGGAACAAGGGGACACCCTTCAATCCGGAGACAGATACAGGCATAAGGAGACCCGTGACCGCAAGGGTGGCGGTGGGGGATGTCAATGACAAGTTCTCTGACTACCCATCCAACGGGCTGACACCACGCAGGCTTGCCCGTATCTTCCGGGAGGCGGATGAGGGCAATGTCAGGGCACAGATGGAGCTCTTTGAGGAGATGGAGGAGAAAGACACCCACCTCTTCTCACAGATGCAGACAAGGAAGCTTGCTGTGACAGGGCTTGATTGGGAGGTGCAGCCATTCTCACAGGATGAGAGGGACAAAGAGGTTGCTGACTTTGTGGATGAGCAGCTCAAGGGGATTGAGAACTTTGACGAGGTGCTGATTGACATGTTGGATGCCATAGGGAAGGGCATCAGCATCATGGAGCTTGCGTGGACGGTAGAGGATGGGAAGAATGTCATTGAGGACATTGAGTATGTGCATCCCAAAAAGCTTGTGTGGGACAGCACAACGGATGAGCTGAAGATATGCACCGGGGAGTACCCGTCAGGCGTGGAGCTCCCGGAGAATAAGTTCGTGGTACATAAGTACAAGGCGAAGTCAGGACATGCAAGCAGGGCAGGCATTATGAGGGTGGTCTCATGGATGTACCTGTTCAAGAACTATGACATCAAGGATTGGGTGAGCTTCTGTGAAGTGTTCGGTATGCCGCTCCGCCTTGGAAAGTATGATGCTTCTGCTTCAGAGGATGACAAGAAGCAGCTCATGGAAGCCATCATCAGCCTTGGGACGGATGCAGCCGGGATTGTGCCGAGCTCCACAATGATAGAGTTCATTGAGTCGCAGAAGACCACAAGCGTAGAGATATATGAGAAGCTTGCCCGGTACTGTGATGAGCAGATAAGCAAGGCAATCCTTGGACAGACCCTCACATCAGACAGCGGTGGGGGCTCCTATGCACAGTCAAAGACTCATGATGAGGTCAGGCATGACCTGACAGTTGCGGATGCAAAGGCTTTGGCGGTCACTATCCGCCGAGATATCATCAGACCGCTTGTGGAGTTCAATTTTGGGACGGATGTGGACATCCCCTTCTTTGGCTTTGACTGCCATGAGGTGGAAGACCAGAAGGAAGTGGTTGAGATATATAAGACCCTTGCCTGTGACATGGGGCTTGAGATACCGAAGAGCCACATATACAAGAAGTTCAACATACCGAAGCCGGAGGATGGCGAGGAGGTACTGGAACCGCCACGGACAGGGATATCAGCACAACCGCCGCCAATGGAGGAAGCGGAGGAGCTGAAGCTGAAGCAGCAGGAAGGGCAGACAGAACAGGGACAGGTTGATGCAATCGTATCCGCAGCCAACAAGCAGGCGGAGGGCATCTTCAGGGAGATGGTAAAGCCCATTTTCAAAATGATTGACAAAGCGGCGGACATGGATGAGCTGCAAAAGGTTCTGAAGGATGAGAAAAAGCTCCGGGAACTGTATCAGGAAATGGAGAGCCCGGAGCTTGATGACCTGATACAGCAGGGCATCTACCTGTCACACCTGATAGGGAGGTCAATGGACTAATGGATGTATTGTATGGACTGGCAAAGGATTTTGTCTTCAAGGAGGCGGTGGCGTTCCTGAAGGGGAAGAAGGCACTGACAAGTGAGGAGTACAGGCTGCTTGATGACGAGAGCCGGGCAAAGGCTTTCACCGTGTCAGGATATACAAGCCTTGGAGTCCTTCAGGAGTTCCTTGACTGCCTGACGAAGGCAGCCGAGGAGGGAACCACCAAGGAGCAGTTCCGGGAGGACATGAACCGCTTCCTTGAGGAGCATGGGTATGAGGGCATCAATCCATGGAAGAGTGACAACATCTTCCGGACGAACATGCAGACAGCCCTCAATGCAGGACACTATAAGAGCATGACGGATGAGACCACAATGAAGATGAGACCATATTGGAGGTACCGGACAGCCGGGGACGGTCATGTGAGGGAGTCACATGCAGTCATGGAAGGCAGGGTGTACCGGGCGGATGACCCCATATGGGATATATGGTACCCACCCAACGGGTTCCGGTGCCGCTGCATGGTGGTGAGTCTGACCAAGAAACAGGTGGAAAGGATGGGATTGCATGTTGAGACAGATGCACCGTTTGACATTGACTACTCCACGGGGGAGATACTCCCGAAGTTTCCGGACAAGGGCTTCTCCAACAATCCGGCAAAGAGCGTATGGAAGCCCGACATGACAGGCATCTCTCCGGAACTTAGAAAACTGTTCTGGGAGCGGAAGCAACCTGAAACCGGAGAAAAGGACTAGGAGGCTTTTTAAGGGGGCAGATTGTGTCATGGTGGGGGAAATTACGCTTAGAAGCATAAAGGGGCGTTATAACGCGATATAACGCTATTAAAACGCAAAGGAAAGAGGTGTAAGGCATGGCAGAGCTGATAGCATGTGCCGGGCAGGGTGTGGAGCTCTCCGGTGTGCCTACAGAAATCAAAATACTCCCCCTTGGGAGGGTTCATTCTCAAAAAGGGGACTTCACTGTGGATGATGAGAGCTTTGAACTCATCCGGAAACAGTTCAAGGACAGGAAGCTTGACCTTGTGATTGACTATGAGCACCAAACACTGTCAGATGTGCAGGCTCCTGCAGGCGGATGGATAAAAGACCTCTACAAAGGGGAGGATGCCATCATTGCCAAGGTGGAGTGGACAGCAAAAGCCGCCGAGTATCTGAAGAATAAGGAATACAGATACCTTTCCCCGGTGGTTTTGGTGCGGAAGAGAGACCAAAAGGCGGCGGCAATACATTCTGTCGCACTGACAAACACGCCTGCTATTGATGGGATGTTTGCACTGGTGAACTCCCTTGACATAGAGGACATATCAGAAGGAGGAAAAATCATGGACTTAAAAGAACTTGCAAAGGCATTAGGGCTTCCGGAGACCGCAACGGAAGAGGAAATCAAGAAAGCGGTAGAGGATGCTGCAAAGGCATCGGAAAAGCTCAAGGAGATGGATGGAAAGAAGCCGGGGGAAGGTGACGGGAAGCCGGGGGAAGGGGAACCGAAGCCGGACGGGGCGGACATGGTGGCGAACAGCACCATCCTCTCCATGCTTGGGCTGAAAGCGGATGCCAAGACCGAGGATGTGGCGGCTTCCATCATGGCACTGAAGGCAGGAGCCCCGGATACACAGGCAGAGCTCCTTGCACTCAAGCAGCGTATGCAGGAGAGGGATGCAGATGAAGAGGTTCAGAAGGCATTGAAGGCAGGGAAAATCACAGCGGCACAGTCCGATTGGGCGAGGTCATACGCACTGAAGGACATGGAAGGCTTCAAGGGCTTTGTGGACAAGGCTCCCGTGGTGGTTCCTCCGGGGAAGCTTGACCTGAAAGATGCCCCGGCAGCTTCCGGCTCTGATGAGGTGGATGTAGCCATCCTGAAAAATATGGGAGTATCCATGGAAGATGTAAAGAAGTACAGCAAAAAGGAGGACTAAGAGATGGACAGGACAGGAAACGAGAGGACAGGGAACCGGATGCTCAACATCCCGGTGAAGGGCGGAGCGGAGCTGACGGAGGCAACCATGGCAGCTATCAATGGGGATGGATATGCAGCCCCGGCAGCCGCTTCTGCCGGGCTTAAAGTTGCCGGGTGTGTACAGAGGTATTGCGACAACCGAAACGGGGCGGACGGTGAGCAGACGGTCAGCGTGAAGCGTGGGGTGTTCGTATGGGACAATGACGGAACCATCAAGGAGACCGACATCTTGAAGCCCTGCTATGTCAAAGACGAGCGGACAGTGACCATCACAGCGGATGGCTCAAGCGTGGCAGGCATCATCTTGGAGGTGGCGGATGACGGAGTGACCGTTGACATGATACAACAGATTATCACGGTAGAAGCAGCGAAGCCGGGAACCGTGACACAGGAAGGAGAGTAATCAGACATGATTGTTAATCAGGCGAATTTACACGGGCTGTCCGTGGGGTATTCCACAGCTTTCAACAAGAGCTTTGACACCACGCAGTCCAATTATCAGAAAGTTGCAACCGTGGTACCGAGCACCACGGGGGAGCAGGACTACAAGTGGCTTGGACAGATGCCGGGCATGAGGGAATGGATTGGCGAGAGGGAGATACAGGCTCTTGCAGCGTATGACTACCTCATCAAGAACAAAAAGTTTGAGATGACCATAGGAGTACCGAGGGATGACATTGAGGATGACAAGTACGGGGTATATACGCCGCTCTTCTCCAACATGGGGGAAGCTGCTGCCCTGCATCCGGATGAGCTTGTCTTTGGTGCAATGATGAGCGGCTTCACGGAGAAGTGCTATGACGGGCTCTCATTCTTCAATGCAGCCCACAAGGTAGGCAAGGAGACCTACAGCAACCGGAGCAACAAGAAGCTGACAAGGGAGTCCTACATGGAGGCAAGGAGCTCCATTATGAGCATCAAGGGAGACAAGGGCAAGAGCCTGAAGCTTGTGCCTGACCTCTTGGTAGTGCCCCCGGCATTGGAGGAGGAAGCCCGGCTTATCTTGGAGGCTGACCAGATTGAAGGCACCACCAACGTGCTGAAGGGGACAGCAAAGCTCCATGTGGAGCCTGCCCTTGCAGAGCATCCGGAGTATTGGTTCCTTCTGTGTACCAACCGCTTCCTCAAGCCCTTCATCTATCAGCTCCGGAAGAAAATCAAGTTTGTGTCCCTGACAAAAGACACGGATGAGAACGTCTTCCTGTTGGATGAGTTCCTGTACGGGGCAGACGGGAGAAGCAATGCAGGATATGGCTTTTGGCAGATGGCATATGGCTCCACCGGGGAGGCAGAGCCGCAGGCACAGGGATAGAGGGTAGGTGATGGGAATGTACTGTACCGTGGAAGAGGTTCTTGAAATGATAAAGGATGACATGATGAATGTCATCATTGGAGATGAGTACATAGAGGATGAGCAGGAACGGACGGAGAAGATTGCAACGCTCTGTGAGGCTGCCATATCAGATGCTTGTGCCGAGATTGACGGGTACCTTGCCAAGCGGTACAGCGTTCCCTTCAGAAAGACACCCAAGGTCATCAGCAAGTTTGCAAAGGACATATCCGTATATAACCTTGTGTCAAGGACAGGCATAGACGAGAGTGAACGGGAGAAGACCTTCCTGAACCGATACAATGCAGCCATCAAGTTCCTGCTTGATGTCGCAAAGGGCATCATAGACATAGGCATTGATGAGAAATCAGGAAGCAGCGAAGCAGCCAATGGCTTCAAAATGAAGTCTTCAGGTCGGGTATTCTCAAGGGACAGTATGAGAGGATGGTGATGGGATGTCATCAATCAGGGCAGAGCTGTCCGGTGACACTGATGAACTGCTCCAACGCCTGAACCGATTGGGAAACCTTGAGACCCGTGGGGTTCTGAACTCCATAGCGGAAGGGCTTAGGACTTCCACGGTGGAACGCTTCACGGAGGAGAAGTCCCCGGAAGGGAAACCATGGAAAACCTCCATCCGTGCGAGGGAGGAAGGCCGCAAGACGCTCACCAAGACCGCACAGCTCAAGAACAGCATCCGGTCAGAAGTGAGTGAGAGTGGACTTGCAGTAGGCACCAATGACATCAGAGCAGCCACACACCAATTTGGTGATGAGCGGACAATAAGAGCAAAAAACAAGAAATACCTCACATTCAAGATTGGCGGACAGTGGAAGAAGGCAGCCTCTGTCAAAGTAAGCATACCACCGAGACCGTTCTTGGGTGTCAGCGAGCAGGATGAGCAGGACATCAAGGATGCCTTGGAGGAAATTTTTGAGGAGTAGGACATGGTAAAGGAGAGGAACTACATAGTAGAAACGCTGAAGAGCTCCGGCATCAAGAGTCAGGTCTACACCAATATGAAAAAGCTGAAGCAGGGGAACGAAGTCCACGTTGGTGCAGTATTGCGAAACGGTGAGACATTCACACGCTCCGGCTCAAAAAGAAAATTTGTAGACCAAGAGGGGCGGCAGAAGCGTAGGGTCAAGCTGTGGGACAGGAACACATCACTCCATGTAGTGATAGCTGACACATCTGAGGAGAAAGTGGAGGAAATCCTTGAAGAGTTTCTCCGGAACCTGAAGAAAGGGATAGATGTGGACGGGAACTGGGTCAATATCGTGGTCGGTGAGGCGGACTGGGTAGAAGAGGGTGACAGCATCCTGAAGGCTAAAGTGGCGGTACAGTTCGACATCACTTTTGAAGGCGGTATTTATGAGGATAGAGACATCAAGCCAATGGACATTGGCTCTGTCGGATAAGGAGGAATAATCATGGCAGAAATGAGACAGGCTGCATCCCTGAAAAGCATTGAGGAGCTCAAGCAGAAGCTTGGCGTATCGGATGCGGTATTTGAAGGAACGAAGGCAGCCAACGGATGGAAGAGCGGAAGACAGGTGGATGAGCAGGAGTTCAAGGAAGCCTGTGAAGCCTTCCGGAAAGCCCCGGTCAACGGGAGCATGGAAGACAAGGAGGCGAAAGGATAATGTATGGAGATGTAAATGTAAAAGTCGAAGATGGCAACCTTGGGCGTAGCAGCTCAACGGGTACCGGGACACACATCAAGATAGGCATTTCCAATGTGGAAAGCAAGGCACCCATCCTGATTAGCGGCACAATGAACGCCAAGAAAATCAAGGAGAAGGTAGGGAACACTCCGCTTGCTGATGCCTGCATTGATGCGGTGGAGTGGGGTGCATCCTCCACCTACTGCATCCCGGTGAAGGCAGGGACAGCCGGAACGGTTGGAGAAATCAAGGAGGAAAAGAAAGGGTATGGCAGCTTTGAGGTAAAGGGGAGCCCCAACAACGCCTATGACATTGTGGTTGAGGTCATGGATGCCGGGGAGTGCAATGAGGGAAGCTTCAGGTATTCCCTGGACGGTGGCAACACTTTCACTGAAGAGATGACCATACCTGTCACCGGAGAGGCGGAACTGGAAGCCACCGGGCTCAATGTGAAGTTCACGGATGCGGAAGGCGGTGACAGCTTCAAGGAGGGAGACCGCTTCACGTTCTCCACAACCTCCCCGTCTATGAGCAATGAGGCGGTCATCAATGCGGTGGAGAGCCTCATCAACAGCCCCATTGTGTTTGAGTTCGTCCATATCGTGGGGGTATCCGCCAAGGCTCTGTGGGCTTCCCTGTGTACGCTTGCCAATGACTTCCTGACGAAGTACAAGAGACCCCTGTATTTTGTCTGTGAGGCAAGGGGGAAAAGGGCGGATGAGAGCCTTGAGGAGTATGTGAATGCCATGCTTGAGGAGCGGAAGGGCATCAACAACATGTATATACAGGTCGTATGCAGCAACTCCCGGTATCAGCGGATGGATGGAAGGGTGCAGGACATCAACAATGCAGGCATTGTGACAGGTCTCTATGGAAGAGCCAAGGAGTCACAGAGCATTGGGGAGGTGAAGAGCTTCCCTATCTCTGAAGCAAAGATACAGAAGCTCCTCCCTGAAGGGATTGAGGACTATATTGAGACCTTGGACAAGGCAAAGTTCGTGACCATCCGGCAGTACATTGGCAAGGAGGACTTCTATGTGACCTCTGCAAACATGATGTCACCGGAGGGAAGCGACTATGCCTATGCTGAAGATGTCCGGGTATCAAACAGGCTTGTGAGGGCGGTCAGGGCGGAGGCTCTCAATGAGCTTCAGGTGGAGATTGACCCCGGAGACATTGAGACGAGCATCACCAACATTCAGGAGCAGCTCAATACTCCTGTGGAGGATGCCATCCGGGGCAAGATTATCAGCTCCGGCTCCGTGGCAATCGACACGGAGAACCTCAACATCCTTGTGGATGAGAGCCTTGACATCCGGATAACCTATGTACCTATGGGGCATGTGAGGGAGATGAACCTGACCTTTGCAGTAGAGAACCCCTATGCAGCATTTTAGGAAGGAGGTAGAGATACATGGCAAATAAGCAGCTAATCAATGGAAAAGTGTATGACTGGTCAAGCGTGACAATCACAGCTTCCGGCATGGAGAACATGGAGCCCATGGAAATCTCCTATGATGACGAGCAGGAGAGCGAGCCTATCTATGGCAAGGGCGGAAAAATCAGGGGATACGGTACCGGAAACCAGAAAAACTCCGTCAAGCTATCCCTGCTCCGTGAGGACTTCAATGAGATGTGCAGGGTCATCCAGTCAAAGGGATACAAGAACTTCTACAAGTATGTCATCCCGAAGATTGTTGTGAACTATGCAGATGAAGGGGCGGCAACCTGTACGGATGTCCTGACCAACATTGTGCTGTCAAAGCGTAGCTTCAAGGCGGCACAGGGGGACAAGTCCATGAAGGTAGACCTTGACGGTATCGCAATGGGCGGCATCAAAATCAACGGTCTTGATGCGTAACTGATAACAGAATAAATGACAAAAATGGAGGTATGAACATGAACGAAGCAAGAGAACAGGAGCTCATCAGAGCAGGGAAAGAGGCAGAGCAGACGGGTGATGTGGAGAGCCTGAAGAGGAAATATTCCGGGACGGATGAGAAAATCTACACGGTGACAACAACAGTACAGGTGGATGATGACACGGAGGAGGAGTTCTCCTACCTGTTCAGGAAACCGAAGCCGGCATCCTATGACCGATATGTGAAGACCATCTCCAACTCCGTGACAAAGGCATCCAAGAGCTTTGTCTTTGACAACATCATTGATGAGCAGAGGGATGAACTCAAGAAGACCGTGGAGGAATACCCGGCAATCACTATCAGCCTTGCGGACAAGCTGCTCCGTATGCTTGGGCTTGCGGACACTACATCAGTAAAAAAGCTGTAGAGGATGCCAAGGAGCAGTTCAAGAGCAGCTTTGTGAGCTATGGGAAGATGGTCATATACACCTACCTTCCCAAGGAACTGCTTCCGGAAAGCTTTGAAGACCTGACCTTTGATGAGTTCTTTTCCCTGTATGGTCAAGCGGACTGTGCAAGGGACATGAGGATTGAGGATATCGAGGCAGGGGTAGCAAAAGGGATAGCGGACAATTTTGAAGACGAATAAAACAAGCCCCACAGCCGGAAACTGTGGGACTTGAGCACACCTCTATGAACTTCTGAAGATAAGTATACCACAAATTGGGAAAAAAGCAACAGGGAGGTGGTTGCATGGGTATGGAGTCTGTATACAAATTGTCTGTCATCCTGAACTTGGTAGATAACCTGTCCGGTCAGATGGGAGGAGTCGGGGATAACGTGTCAGGCGTTGTCAACAGGCTCAATTCCGCTTTTGGAACCATGCAGAAGGCAGGGGCGGCAATGGCAGGGATAGGGGCAGGCATCACCGGACTCTGCATGAAGACCGTCACATCCACCTTTGACACACAGAACGCACTAGGGGAGCTATCCTCCCTTGGGGTGAAAGACCTGAAGGCGGTGGAGGATGCGGCAAAGAGCTTCTCTGACACATGGGCAGGCACAAGCAAAGCGGACTTTATAACGGCATCCTATGACATAAAATCAGGAATAGCATCCTTGACGGATGAAGGCGTGGCACAGTTCACGCAACTGGCAGCCCTCACGGGAAAAGCCACAAAATCAACAACGGAAGAGATGGGCTCACTGTTCGCTACAGGGTACGGTATCTATAAAGGCTTTTATGATGATATGTCAGACCTTGAGTTTGGGGAGATGTTCTCTGCCGGGATAGCAACAGCGGTTAAGAACTATAAGACATCCGGCTCCGAGATGGCGAGTGCCATATCAGCACTTGGAGCCACAGCGACAAACGCCAATGTCCCACTTGAGGAGCAACTTGCCATCATGGGACAGCTTCAGACCACAATGTCCGGTTCTGAAGCGGCAACGAAGTACAAGTCATTCCTCAATCAGGCATCCAGTGCCGGGGAGAAGCTTGGGCTGACATTCCTTGACACCAACAACCAGCTCCTCTCCATGCCGGAGATACTGACGGAGCTGAAGAGCAAATACGGGGACACCATAGATGCGGTAGAGAAGAGGGAGCTGAAGGAAGCCTTTGGGACGGATGAGGCGGTAGCCCTCATTGACCTGCTATACAACAATGTGGAGACACTGGACTCCGGGATACAGGACTTGCAGGGGAGCATGAAGAGCGGCATCTCTGTGACGGAGGAGATGGCGGAAGCCATCAACAACACGCCGGAGCAGAAGTTCCAAGTACTGAAACAGCAGATACATAACAACGTAGAGGAACTTGGCAACGGGCTCCTTCCGGCAGTCAACAACACCATGGACAAGGTGAGCGGACTGATAAAGAAGGGCTCCGAGTGGATAAGCAACAATCAGGAGACAGTGCAGAGCATAATGAACATAGCCCTGAAGCTTGGCGTATTCCTAGCGATAGCAGGAAGCGTGATGGGTGTGGTGGGCAGCCTTGGGAAGCTCTTCCTGTCAGCAAAGAACGCCATAGGGCTTGTGAAGACCGCTGTATTGGGAATGAACACAGCCTTCCTTGCATCCCCCATCACATGGGTGATAGTCGGGATAGTGGCACTTGTAGCTGCCTTTGTTGTCCTATGGAACAAGTCAGAAGCCTTCCGGAATTTTTGGAAGGGGCTGTTTGAACAGGTAAAGTCAGCAGTCATGCAGGCGTGGTCATCTATACAGCCTGCCTTGCAAAACCTAGGCGGCAAGCTCAAGGAACTATGGCAGGCGGTACAGCCAATCATACAGATACTTGAAAAAGTGGGGGCAGTTGTCCTAGTGGTGCTTGGTTCCACGTTTGCCGGAGCTATACAGGGAGCCTTGTCCGCACTGACACCGCTGATAGATGCCTTTTCGAGTTTCGTATCCTTTGTCACCAACGTGGTGAACGCTGTAGTTGCTCTGTTCAAGGGCGATTTTTCGGGGGCTATGGACTTTGCCTCCGCCGCTGTCGGTGACTTCAAGAATTTTATAGAAAACGGGTTCAACGCCATCCTCTCTTTTATAGGCGGATTTGCTTCAGGCTTCCTTGATGCAATAGGCGGAGCCTTTTCCGCCATAGGCATTGATGCAAGCGAGACCATAACGAAGATGAAGGACACCGTGAAAAACGGGCTTGAGGCAGTCAAGGGCTTCTTTGGGAATATCTTGGGGGCGGCATCCGACACCGTGAAGGAAAAGCTTGGGAACATGAAGGCAGCCTATGAGGAACATGGCGGAGGCATCAAAGGCGTAGCGGCGGCAGCAATAGAGGGGGTGAAGGGATATTACACAGCAGGCTTCACATTCATTGACAACCTGACGGGCGGAAAGCTCACGGACATCAAAAACAAGTTCAGTGAGAAGATGTCCGGGGTGGCAAATGCGGTGTCAACCGGGATGTCGGCGGCAAAGAACTATGCAAGCACACAGCTCTCCAACATGCAGGCGGCATATCAGGCGAGCGGCGGAGGCATCAAGGGGATAGTATCCGCAACCATGACGGGGGTACAGGGTACCTTCAGTGCAGCCTACTCCGCCATCAACACATTAACAGGCGGAAGGCTTGAGAGCATACGCTCCACCATAGCATCCAAGATACAGGCGGCGAAAGACACGGTATCATCCGTCTTAGACGGTATCAAGTCGGCGTTTTCCTCAAAGCTTGAGGCTGCAAGATCGGTAGTATCCGGTGCGATTGAGAGAATAAAAGGAGTCTTCAATTTCTCATGGAAGCTCCCGGACTTAAAGTTGCCACACATCAGTGTGAGCGGCGGAGAGGCACCTTTTGGCATTGCAGGAAAGGGCTCACTACCTAAGTTCTCCATCCAGTGGTACAGGGATGGCGGCATCCTGAACGGGGCAACCATCTTTGGAGCCATGGGCGGAAGCCTTTTGGGAGGGGGAGAAGCCGGAGCTGAAGCGGTGCTGCCATTGTCAGAACTGTGGAAGCAGATGACCGAGGTTGTCAGGGGCGTGGTCAAAGGTGAGAATGAAGAAAGCGGTGACAGCGTACAGCAGACCGGGGCGAACATCACAAGTGCCCTGACATCAAAGGCTGCATCAGTACGCAAGGAAAAGGAAAGCAGCACAACAACCAAGGAGACACACACAACCGAGAGATGGGGCAGGGAAGGCGGCACAACCATCCATCAGATAAGCTTCACAGTAGACATCAGCAAGATTAAGGACTTGCCGCTGCTCTACAAGCTGATAGATGAGCTGAAGGATGCACAGAACCGGACGGACAGCCCCTCCCCGGCAGCCACATAAGGAGGTGAGGCGGTATGCTGTATGTACAGGACAAAGTGGTGAAGCTTGGCGGCGTATATCTGAAAGGTCAGGTCACAAGCGTGGAAGTGCAGGAGGCAGGGAGCGTGTATGTGGCACAGGATGAAAAGGGCAGGTTCAAGAAGTCGCAGCCTGTAGGCTATGAAAATGCCAAGGTGATGATAGACATACTGCTTGAGGATACCAAGAAAGCCACGACATTAGAACAGCTCACGGAGATGCAGAGGCTTTTCAAAGCATATGGTCAGAATAAACCCAAGCTGCTCCCTATCGTCAATGAGGACTGTGCAGCCCGTGGCATATCGAGCGTATATTTCAAGAACCTCACCTCCAAGAAGGTCATATCAGAGAGCAAACGGATAGCCTCCTTGGAGCTGTGGGCTCCTGATATAGCCGGGATAAAGGTCAAGAAGAAAAAGAGCAAGAAGAAAACAAAGAAAAAGAGCAGCAAGAAGACAAAAAGCAAGAAGCTGAAGAGCAAGAGCCCGGCAAAGGACAGCCGGAACACGCTCAAGGCTAAGAAGATAGCAAAAAGGATTGTGAAGTAGGGAGGTGACTGGCTTGGGGGTCAAGAAGCTAATATCCCCGGAGTTTAAGGTGACAGTAGGGGACTATGAGGTGACTGAAGGGATAGAGGTTGAGTGCTTCTCAAGCAAGGAGTCACACATGGACTGGTGCCGGGTGGAGCTGTCCCCACAGCTTCAGGGAGTCCTGAAGTTCAAGGATATGGATGAGGCAAGCGTGGAGCTTGGCTATGAGGATGACTTTGACAGCCTGATTGAGGGGTATGTCAGGTGCGGTGACACGGACTACTGGAAAGAGATAATGATAAAAGATGACATGATGAAGCTTGACAGAGTGACCATCAAGGCATCCTTTGTAGACTGTGAGCCACAGGATGTCATCCGGTATGTGCTGACCTGTGCAGGGATTGAGGACTATGTGCTGTCTGATGAGAACTATGGGAAGAAATCCCTCTTTGTCATTGACAGGAAGAGCGGCATCAACACCATAGCAGAGGTCAACAGCTCATGGGGCATCAAAAACCCGTTCTTCTTCCAAAAGAAGGTGTTCTATTGGGGAACCAAGGAAGAACAGGAGGAGATGTATGTCCTTGAGGAGGGGGAGACCATCCTGTCCCTGAATAAGTATGGAGACCTTTGGGAGGCGGAGACAATAGCCATCCCTTGGATACACCACAGTCAAGAGGTTGAGGTGCAGCACAGCAAGTACAGCGGCATTGTGACAGTGGAGAAGACCATAGTGAGGAGTGACGATACCGGGGCGGTACACATGTACATCTATTTTGCAGGAGGTGAGAAGGATGTCTGACATGATGAAGATGTTTGTGGAGCAGGAGCTTGGCAATCAGATAAAAGAGAATTATCCGCACATGCAGTACCCTCCCTGCCTGTATGCAAAGGTGGTAGCGGTCAAAAGGAAAGGGGAGGAGCTGTATGAGGCAACGCTCAAAATACTTGACAAAAACAAGCAGCCGGACAGCCGCTTCCCGGAAGTCCCGAAGGTGGCAACGGACATACCAGTCCTGAAGGATGAGACCGTGGCGGTAGTCCTCATGTATGGCGAGTGCAAGCCCTATATCATAGGGAGGTGCTTCTGATGCAGATAACAGGTGCGAATGACGTTGACATCATGCTTGATGAGGATGGTCAGCCTGTGTCAGACGGGAACGGGGACACATCCCTTGTATCAGATGATGAGTGTTGGCTGCAAGACATCAGGAATGAAGCGGTGACGGAAGAAGGCGAGCTCTTCTATGAGGACGAGGAGGGGGATGGAAGCTATGGGTGGAGCCTGCTTGACTTCATGCAGGGGGAATATGATGACTTCACACAGATGGAAATACAGCAGCGTATCCGTTCCAAGCTGTCCAAGAGGGACTATATTGATGCCGGGAGCATACAGACAACGGTGGACTTTGACGGTCACTTATACCATGTCAGGGTAGCCTTCCGGAAGAATGACAGCAGCAAGGAGTACAGCATTGACATTGAGAGCAATGGCGTGGAGGTGATTGTGGAATGATAGATGAGAGCATCATGGAAAAGATTATCCCTATCCCGGATGAGGATGAGGAGATGGAAAAGGTGCAGGGAGAGCTTGAGGACGAAGGCTTCCCCATAACGAACTTCAAAAAGGGCGGCATCTTCTACCACCTTTGCCGCATGTTAGTGACCATATACATAGAGCTGAAGGAGCTTGCCCGTGTCATAGTCAATAGCTGCTTCATCAAACATGCTGAAGGTGACTGGCTGAAGATTAAGGCAGCCGACTATTCAAAGCAGCAGAAGGAGGCAAAAGCGGCAAAGGGCTATGTGACCATATACAGGAATGAGTATAACAATGCCCTTCAGGTGACGAAGGGACATTGCTTCAAGACGGAGCCGGATGCCGGGGGCAAGGAGCTGAAGTTCTACTGCTGTGAGAACACGGTCATTGATGCCGGGGAGCCTGTAGGAAGGGTGCTTGTGGAGGCAGAGGCACCCGGAACCTATTACAACATAGCACCGGGAAGGATAACCATATCCATGATACACCTTGACGGTATGGATTATGTGACGAATGAGGAGGACTGGCTCTTTGAAGAGGGAGCCGAGGAGGAAGACCTTGAAGACCTCCGGGACAGGTGCATGAGCTCATGGGCGGAACTGGCAACAAGAACCATAGAGGAGAAGCTCCGGAACGCTGCCAAGTCTGTCCCCGGTGTACTGGATGCCCGGATAGATGCACAGCATCCAAGGGGACAGGGCACCGTGGACGTGATTGTCACGGGGGCAGCCGGGGAAGCATCACCGGAACTCATACGGAGGGTCGGGGAAGCCATAGAGCCATTGAAGGGCAACTATGAGGACTACCTTGTGAAATCCAGTGAGGTAGTGCGGCAGGCGTTTGAGCTTGTGGTATACCTTGCTGAAGATGCGGCAACGGATGGCGTGGATGCACAGGCAGTAAAGCTCATTGAGGAGATGATGGCACTGACAAGGGGAGAGATGAACACCCTGTACAGGGACAGCATCATCCAAGTGCTTAGTACCAAGATTGACAATTACAGGAAGACGGACATCTTGCAGCCATCAGGGGACATGCTGCTTGGACAGGATAAGGTCATCATGGCAGGGGACATCAATGTGACTGTCAGGAACGTAGCACAGGGCACAAGGGGGAAGGAGTGATGCCGCCATGATAGAGAATTTCATTGAATACATGTGGTATCTGCTCACCACTCCGCTGAAGAAGCTGAAGAAAGCCCTGAATAAGTGGTACATCCTCTGCAAGGTGTTCGGCAGGAGGTTTGACGAAGCGAAGGAGGACATCCTCCGGGCAAGGGATGAGGGCATGGTTGCCACATGCAGCCATGAGATGCTCCCGGTACATGGGGCGGACAGGAGGCTGACCCGGTATGAGGGGGAGCATCCGGAGAACTACCGCTCAAGAATAGCCATGTATGATGAGCTCTGTAAGCTTGGGGGCACCAATGAGGGGGTTCTGCTTGCTGTGAAGACCCTTGGCTATGCCTCCCCGGTTCTTGTGAGGGCAAATGAGCTGACAGGCTTTGTACACTTCACGCTTGACGGAAGCTGGCTCCTTGACGGGAGCCGGGCATTGGAGTCCGACACCCTTGAGAACAGGTGGGCGGAGTTCTACATAGTCATTGTCATGGATGCGGATGAGGAGCATCCTATCAGTTTTGACATCATGCGGAAGACCGTCAGGAAATGGAAAGAGGTGGGGGCGAAGGACAACTACTTCTTCAGATACAACTTGAGCATCCGGGAGATATACAGCTCTAGCTTCCTTGCTGTGCTTTATAAGAAGTACCTCTACTATTATGACTATCTGAAGACAGATGGCATGTGGGAACTGGATGGGAGCCATGTACTGGATGCACAGATGAGTCCCATCAGCACCCGGATAGGGTACCGATATGAGAGCAGCTATGGGCTCCATGAAGCCGGGCTTGCAGCCATGGCATACATTTATTCCTGCTGTATGGCGGAGAGTGCCATCCTGAAGGCGGCATACAGCTTCAGGATGCACTATTTTGACTACCTGAAGACGGATGGCTCATGGATGACAGATGGAAACCACATGGCGGATGCGGAGCTGTCCCCAAGGGACATGAGATGGGGCACAACCTTCCGCCATCAGCATGAAGAGAGTCTGCTCTTGAAGCAGCGGTACCGGATGCAGCCCTGCAAGGGGTCGCACAGCATCAGGAAGGCATTGGAGCGGTACCGGATGGTCATCCACTATTTTGACTATCTGAAGCTCAACGGGCTTTGGAAGCTGAATGGCTCCCGGCTCATGGGGGCACAGAGAAGTGAATACACCACCAAGCAGGAATACCGCTTTGGTGTAGGATATACAAGGGAGTACAGGGTCATATGGCATGAAGAGCACAACCTCATCTTCCTTGATGGAACATGGAGCCTTGATGGTTCCAAAACAATAGATGCTTGGCAGAAAACGGAGGTATTGTAGAATGGCAACAAAAAGCGTAATAACCAAAATCAGAAGAAAGAAGATGGCTGAAGCAAGCCATACAACCGGGAGCATTGCAAAGATAACGCACATTGCACTTGGTTCTGGCGGTGTCAATGCAGATGGCACCGTGATTGTGCCGCTTGCGGAGAATGTGGCACTGAAGAGTGAGGTGGTGAGAAAGCCCTATACTTCATCAACCAAGACTTCAGACACATCCTATGAGTACACCATCAAGCTTGAAGAGAATGAGCTTGTGGGTACCTTCATCAGCGAGATGGCACTGATTGATGAGGATGGTGATGTGGTGGCGTTCTCAAATTTCCTTGCAAAAGGCAAGGATGAGACAGAGGTGACATTCACCATTGAAGACAACTATTAAGGAGGCAGAGGAAAATGGCAAATTTAACAGCAGCAGCTAACCCGGAACTTGTCCTTGAGATGGAGGCAATGGAGCGGACTACCCCGGCACACTGTGATGAGTGGAACCGGAGGCATCAGCAGCTCCTTGACAATGACAAGTTCCTGCATGAACAGATGAAAAATGTCTTTGTGAATAATGCAGGAGCCCATAATTCCATCTACAGGGGAAAGAACCTGACAAATGTGTATACCGTGGATGAAATTTGTGACCGTATTGAGTCCGGTACCTTTGAAGACCTATATATTGGTGACTACTTTGACAAGAGCATTACTACGAGCTTGGGAGGAACGGAGACGGTCAGGCTGATACTGGCAGGCTTTGACCTGTACTGGAATAACGGGGATACAGCATTGACTAGACATCATGCGGTGGTGGTTCCAAAAGACTGCTTTAAGACAACGGCAAAGATGAATGACAGCAATGTTACCACAGGCGGATATGCAGGCTCCAAGATGCACACAACAGTACTCCCTATTTATGAGGCGGCATTGAAAAATGTCCTGAATAATCATATAATAGCATACAGGGGTCTGCTGACAACAAGTGTATCCGAGACAGGAAATTCCAATGCAGGAGCCGGATATACTGGCTATGCAAATAATTGGGAGTGGAAAGACACCAATCTTAGATTGATGAGTGAGATACAGGTATATGGTTCTAATGTGTTCAGCTCTTCATTCTATGATACAGGCGAAGCAAACATTCAGTTTCCGTTGTTCAGGTTAGCCCCTGACCTGAAGGTAGCAGGTCTTGGACATAACGGAAGCCGGATGTGGTATTGGTTGAGTGCTGTGGCGTCTGCGGCGGCGTTTGCTCATTGTGACAATGATGGTCTTAGTAGCCGTGGCGCCGCCGCTGGGGATGGTGGTGTCCGCCCGCATTTCTGTATCGGCTAATCTTTAATCTGCCCCCTATATGGGGGCAGATGACCGGAGGGAGGAAAAAGGTTGAGCGTACTGAAAAACAAGCGAAGCGTGTCGAGCATGGAATTTTACCATAATGCCATAATGCTCCGGAAGGAGATAACCCTGTTATTGCTCCGGGACTTTGGCATCAAGGACAAAGTGCGGAGCATCAAGGCATTGTACGGAGTACAGGGCATGGAGCCGGAGGATGAGAAAAAGTTCCGGGAAATAATTGCAAAGTATGAAATGACTGCAAAAATTATTGAGGAATACCCGGCATGGCTCATAGACAAGATGCGGAGCAGCATGATGAACATAATGCACAACATGGTAATGAACATCACACAGGCGAACACCATATATCCAGTATGCGAGAGTGAATTTTATGACCGGAGGAACTTCCAAAACCATGCCATAGGAAACTGTGAGCAGCTCCTTCAGGAGATGCAATACATCATTTCCATCATCCCGGTGGATGCACAGAAGTACATGAGATATGTGGATATGATTGAGAAGGAGATAGCCCTCCTGAAGGGATGGCGGAAGAGTGACAACAAAATCCTGAAGAAGATTAAGGAGTCCGAGGCAAAAAAAGCGGAAGGGACTTCCCAAAACACCCAAAAGAAAGTATAATTATCCGGGGCAAGCTTTGTATCAAGTGAAACAGCATCCCGTTGAGTGCTGTGGCGTCTGCGGCGGCGTTTGCTAATTGTAACAATAATGGTAATAGTAACAATAACGCCGCCGCTGGGGATGGTGGTGTCCGCCCGATTTCGTGTATATATGCTAAGTGTAGGCTACGAGCCGACATATGATACAGGAAAGGAAAGCTTGTCCTTCCGAAAGGTAAAGAAGCTCATCTTTTGTGTAGAGGGAAGGTGAGCAACATCTTGATGCATCCTGATACGTCAGTTGGTGCTAGGAACGAGGTGAAAACTCTATGAAAAATATGGAGTCTGTATATGATGCCAACTCCCTGATTGATGCTTTTAACAAGTCAAAGAAGGGGACAGCGTGGAAGGAGTCAGTGCAGAGGTATGAAGCAAACCTTTTGAGGAATGTCAACCAGACACAAAAGGAACTGAAGGATGGAAGCTATGAGCAGAAGGACTTTTATGAGTTTGACCTGAATGAAAGGGGGCATATCCGCCATATCAAGTCCATGCACATCTCTGACAGGGTAGTGCAGAGGTCGGTCTGTGACAACGTGCTTGTCCCGGAGCTGTCCAAGTACCTCACATATGATAATGGGGCATCCATGGAAGGGAAGGGTATCCACTTTGCAAGGAAGCGGATGAGCACCCACCTTCATAAGTTCTACAGGAAGCATAAGAGCAATGAAGGGTATGTGCTGCTGATTGATTTTAGCAAATTCTTTGACAACATCCCACATGATGGGCTGATAAAGGAGATGCGGAAAAAGATTGGCGATAAGGAGACCATGGGCTTTATTGAGAAGCTCATAGACACCTTCCGGGTGGATGTTTCGTACATGTCGGAGGAAGAATATGCTGACTGCATGAATACCCTGTACAACGCACTGGAACACGCTAAAATTGACAAGGCAGAGCTGACAGGCGAAAAGTACATGAAGAAGTCCGTAGGCATTGGAAGCCAAATATCTCAAATATCCGGTGTGTACTATCCAACAAGGATAGACAACTACTGCAAGATTGTGAGGGGCATGAAATACTACGGACGGTATATGGATGACATCTATATCATCCATGAAAGCAAGGAGTTCCTGAAGGGGCTCCTGAACGACATCAGAGGGATATGTGATGAGTATGGGCTGTTTATCAATCCCAAAAAGACACAGATAGTCAAGCTGTCCCATGGCTTCACATTCCTTAAAATAAAGTACAGTTTAACGGAAACAGGCAAGGTGATTGAACGTATCAGCAAGGACTCTGTTGTCAGGCAGCGGAGGAAGATGAAAAAGCTCCGGAAGCTATTGGATGAAGGGAAAGTATCCTTTGCAGATGTGAGATGCTCCTATGCCTCATGGAGGGGTGGTGTGCAGCATTATGACTCCTACACCATTCTCAAAAACATGGACAAGCTTTTTGATGAGCTTTTCATCCACCCATTTATTGAAGGAGGACACAGAAATGAGCAAACAAACAATGAGCAGAAATGAGATAGAGCAGAAAATAAGAGACCTGAAGACCAAGCTCTCCTGCCAGGAGTCGGAGATTGGGGACTGGAAAATTGCCAAGTGTATGGAGTATTCTACACTTGGGATGGAGCCGCCTTATGACCTTCAGGAGCTCCACGGACAGAGGCAGCTTGTAAGGGATGAGATTGGAGCCCTTGAAGAAGAGCTTGCCAAGTGCAAGGAAGGTGATATTTCAGAAGAGTAGGCAATATAGCGAGTATTCATGATTATTCCTTATCATAGATAATGCCCAAATTATTATGAAAGAAGGAATGTAATTATGGATAGCTTTATGACTTGGATTGGCGGTAAAAAGGCACTTAGAGGCAAGATTGTAGAACAGTTCCCTGAACCGGGGACATATGGTCGTTACATTGAAGTGTTTGGTGGAGCTGGATGGGTTCTGTTTTCTTCTGACAGTCACGCCAAGATGGAAGTGTATAATGATGTCAATGGAAACCTTGTCAATTTGTTCCGGTGTATTAAATACCACCCTGATGCGGTTCAGAATGAGCTGCAATATATACTAATATCAAGGGAACAGTTTTATGATGCAAGGGAACAGATTGAGATGAGGGGAATGACGGATATACAAAGAGCAGCAAGGTTTTTCATCTTGATTAAGGAGAGTTTTGGTGGGGATGCCCGGTCTTTTGGTTTACGTCCAAGAGATATGGATAAAGCTAAGGAATACCTTTTTCAAGTTTCTAAGCGGTTGAATAAGGTTGTCATTGAGAACCTTGACTTCCAAAAAATTCTCAAAAATTATGACAAAAGTGATGCGTTATTTTATCTTGACCCTCCATATTATGAAACGGAGAAATATTATCCGGACAGATTTATGCCGGAAGACCATGTGAGGCTGAAAGAAGCATTGGATGTGATAAAGGGTAAATTTGTATTGTCATATAACGATTGCGAGTATATAAGGGAGCTGTATGAGGGCTATCATATCATTGAAGTGGAGCGGATACATAATTTAGTGATGAAAGAAAGAAAGCCTAAGTACAAAGAACTGATAATCAAAAATTTCTAATATCGAAAAATGATACAAAAATACCGGAAAACAATATAAATGCTCAAAAGACACTCTAAAAACCCGAATTATGATATTATTGCTCCCAAGGGGCATTATTATGATAAGAATACATCTATCAAAGCTTCTTGGGGAACGGCGTATGACGCAGAAAAGATTGTCAGAGCTGACTGGAATAAGGCGAAATGCCATCAATGAATGGTACCATGAAATTGTTGTCAGTTTGAAGGTAGAGCATATAGACCGGATATGTGAGGTGTTAAATTGCTCTGTTGAAGAACTGATAGAGTATATTCCAGACAAGGTACCGAAAACGGGAAAGCACTTGGTAATCGAAGAGCATGGGAACCGGAAGACAGGAAAGGGACAGTGATAAAATCACTGCCCCTTTTTCTGTGAGTAAAATCGGGAAATATTTCCCGAAAGTTTTTGACATTTATTTTGAAAATCTTTGACAAAAATTTTGAGCGGCTACAATTGGGAATGAAAGAAAATAACTGGCGATATAATGAAGTATCTTCCTATGCTGTTTTGCAAGACTGCGAACAACATTCGAGAGGCGAAAAAGGTAAAGGCTTAGCTTCCTATAAATACTGGCTTTCTTGTCTTACGTTCCTTGCTGGAAAGAAAAAAATCTGCCTGGAAGCAATGTTTGGGGGAGCAAGGGAAATTTATCATGCAGAAGAAAACGATATTTCTAATCTGCCATTTTTGACTGACAGAGAAAAGGAGCTCTTGAAAGAGGCGAAAAAACAATCTCTTGGGAAGCTACTACAGGAATTGGATGACATTGAAAATGCAGGGATCAGGTTAGTAACCTGGCAGGAGGAAGAATATCCAGGCAAACTTAAAGAAATTTATAATCCGCCATACGGGTTGTTTTGCCGTGGCAAATTACCAGATGAAAGACAGAAGGCTGTTGGCGTGGTAGGAGCGAGAATATGTTCTTCGTATGGGAAGATTATAGCAGAGAAGATCGGGCAGGGACTGGCAAAAGCGGGGGTTGCCGTCATTAGCGGCATGGCGTCTGGCGTAGATGGGGCAGCGCAAAGCGGGGCGCTGCTAAGCGGCGGATATTCTTGCGGCGTGCTGGGGTGCGGCATAGACGTGTGCTATCCCGCAATGAATCGCAAATTGTACGACGACTTGATCCAGGCAGGGGGGCTTTTGTCTGAATACCCGCCGCATGCCAAGCCTCATGCCATGTATTTTCCTCAGCGAAACCGAATTATCAGTGGCTTGTCAGATTGCATTCTCGTGGTAGAGGCGAAAAAGCGCAGTGGCTCCCTGATTACTGTAGATTTTGCGCTGGAGCAGGGAAAAGATATTTATGCAGTTCCAGGAAGGATCTGCGATGCTCTAAGTTATGGCACGAACTGTCTGATTCAGCAGGGTGCAGGCGTTTTTCTAAACATGGAGGATTTTCTAAGGGAGATGCATATTTTTGCAGAATCAGGAGAAAATTCTTCTCTAAAACAAAAAAACCATCTTGAAAATTTAGAAAGGTTGGTGTATAGTTGTCTCGATTTGTCTCCAAGAAGCATAGAGGAGCTTTTGAAAGAGACAGGGATGCCTCTAGGGGCATTAATGGAAAATCTGGAAACATTGCAAGAAAAAGGCTGTGTTTCTGAGATATATAGAAATTATTACATTCGTTCAGATGTATCTGTCTGAGAATTATCCCATGGATGGCAGGCAGACAGATTCTGTGAACTATTGATGGGAAAATAGAAGGAGCAGACGCATGGCGAAGTATCTAGTAATTGTGGAGTCACCAGCAAAGGTGAAGACGATCAAAAAATTTTTGGGGAAAAATTATGACGTGGAGGCGTCCAACGGGCATGTCAGAGATCTTCCAAAGAGTCAGCTTGGCATAGACGTGGAGCATGACTACGAGCCAAAATATATAACTATACGGGGCAAAGGGGATATTCTTGCGAATCTCAGAAAAGCAGTTAAGAAAGCAGATAAGGTTTATCTTGCCACGGACCCGGACCGTGAAGGGGAGGCTATTTCTTGGCATTTGTCTAAAGCGCTGAAACTGGAAGACAAGAAAGTATACCGGATCAGTTTTAATGAAATTACCAAAAACGCAGTAAAAACTTCTTTAAAGCAGGCAAGAGAGATTGATATGAATCTGGTGGACGCCCAGCAGGCCAGGCGAATGCTGGACCGCATGGTGGGATACCGCATCAGCCCTCTTTTGTGGGCGAAAGTCAAGCGGGGACTCAGCGCCGGACGTGTGCAGTCTGTAGCGCTTCGGATCATCTGCGACCGTGAGGACGAAATTAACGCCTTTATTCCGCAGGAATATTGGACCTTGGATGCGCAGCTTGCAGTACCAGGAGAAAAGAAGCGGCTAGTCGCAAAATTCTATGGAGATGAAAACGGCAAGGTGGATATTGGTTCCAGAGAAGAATTAGACACGATCTTGAAAAACCTGGAACAAGAGACGTATGAGGTGCTGGATGTCAAACGGGGCAACAGGGTAAAGAAAGCGCCGTTTCCTTTTACTACCAGTACTTTACAGCAGGAAGCGGCAAAACGTTTGAATTTTTCTACCCAAAAGACCATGCGCCTGGCTCAGCAGCTTTATGAAGGGGTTGACGTTAAGGGTCAGGGAACAGTTGGAATAATTACCTATCTGAGAACCGACTCCGTGCGTGTTTCCGAGGAGGCAGACGCTTCTGCAAGGGAATACATTAAGTCTTCCTATGGAGAAAAGTATGTCGCAAGAGAGGAACAGAATAAAAAGAGCGGCGGCAAAATACAAGATGCTCATGAAGCAATTCGTCCTTCGGACATTACAAGGACTCCGGCGGCAATTAAGGAATCTTTGAGCCGGGACCAGTTTCGTTTATATCAGTTCATCTGGAACCGTTTTACGGCAAGCCGTATGAGCAATGCCGAATATGAGACGATTTCTATCAACATTAAGGCAGGAAGATACCGGTTCCACGTGTCTGCCTCTAAGATCGCATTTGAAGGGTTTTTATCAGTGTATAGCAGCGACGACGATGAAAAAGGAGAGAACAACTTGCTGCTGAAAGCCATTGACACAGATACGAAATTAAATTTAAAGCAACTGGAAGAGAAACAGCATTTCACCCAGCCTCCAGCGCATTTTACAGAAGCGTCTCTGGTTAAGGCGCTGGAAGAATTGGGGATAGGGCGGCCGAGCACATATGCGCCTACCATCACAACGCTGTTAGGAAGAAGATATATCACAAAAGAAAACAAGAATTTGTATGTAACGGAGCTAGGGGAGGTTGTCAATGACATTATGACAGAAGCATTTCCGGCTATCGTAGATCAGCAGTTTACGGCCAATATGGAATCTTTGCTGGATAAGGTAGCAGAGGGAGCTGTTGGCTGGAAGGCAGTGGTCAGCAATTTTTATCCAGATCTGGAAGACGCAGTGCAACTGGCAGAGACGGAATTGGAAAAAGTCAAGATAGAAGACGAGGTTACAGATGTGGTCTGTGATCAGTGCGGCAGAAACATGGTGGTGAAGTATGGCCCGCATGGCAGGTTTCTTGCGTGTCCTGGATTTCCGGATTGCCGTAATACAAAGCCTTACTTGGAGAAAATTGGCGTGGAATGTCCGAAATGCGGCAAAGAAATTGTCATGAAAAAGACTAAGAAAGGCAGAAAATATTATGGATGTGAGGCGAATCCCGATTGTGAATTCATGTCTTGGCAAAAGCCTTCCAGGGAAGCGTGCCCTTCGTGTGGCGGTTACATGGTTGAGAAAGGGAATAAGCTGGTATGCGCAGATCCGCAGTGTGGATTTGTAAAAGAAAGGCAGAAATTGTAAATAAAAATAAAATTTTTGAATCAAAAATATAAATGGAATAGAAAGTTGTTGAACTTTGACATAAAATGTGATAAAATTTAGAAAAGTTTAGAAGAGGTGTAAATTTTAATCAGGAGGTATGTTATGAGTGTTCAATTGTTAGACAAGACAAGAAAAATTAACAAATTGCTGCATAATAATAATTCCTCAAAAGTAGTCTTTAATGACATATGTAAGGTCTTGACTGAGATTTTAGACTCCAATATCCTGGTTATTAGCAAAAAAGGAAAGGTATTGGGAACCAGCAGATGCGGGGGAACAGAAGAGATTAATGAGTTGATTTCAGACGAAGTCGGCGGATTTATAGAACCTTTGCTGAATGAACGGCTTTTGGGAATTTTGTCTACTAAGGAGAATGTGAATCTTGAAACCTTGGGATTTATCTCTGAGGACGTACGAAAGTACCAGGCGATTATCACTCCTATAGATATTGCAGGAGAGAGGCTTGGCACATTGTTTGTATATCGTCTCGAAACGCCATATGATATTGACGATATTATCTTAAGCGAATATGGAACCACGGTAGTAGGGCTTGAGATGATGCGTTCGGTGAATGAAGAGAATGCAGAAGAAAGCCGGAAAGTCCATATTGTGAAATCTGCGATTAGCACGCTGTCATTTTCAGAGCTGGAAGCAATTACCCATATCTTTGATGAAATGGAAGGCAGAGAAGGCATTTTGGTAGCAAGCAAGATTGCGGACCGTGTAGGGATTACCAGAAGCGTAATTGTCAATGCGCTTAGGAAATTTGAGAGCGCAGGGGTGATTGAGTCACGCTCTTCAGGCATGAAGGGAACGTACATTAAAGTATTAAATGACGTGGTTTTTGAAGAACTAGAAAAAGTCAAAAGGGAGAATATGAAAAACAGCTAAACGGATTTAGCGGTGGAGAAAAAGGGAATTTGCGGGAGACTACAGATTCCTTTTTTTGCGCTTTTTAAGCAGTGATTTTTGGTGATGAGTTTGTCCATGCCGTCTTCCTGTCTAACTTCTGAGAGGGATGTGGCAAGGGGACGGAGGTTATTTTTCTTGTCATACTGTGTTGGGAATGTCCATATAATTAAAAAACAATTTGCATCAAGGCAGGGTCTTGCATGGAGCATTCTTATACGAAAAGGCATCAATTACCAGTTATTAGTATTTATTCCGACAAAATAGCGCAATATAACGTAAACGTACATAAAAAAATAAAAGAAAAAGCTTGCAATATGAGGACTTTTGCGATAATCTATAGTGAGATGAGTTCGTATATGCCTCCGGGAAAAATACGTAAGATGGAAGGAGTAATGGTATGTTAAGCAGTGGTATCTATGATCATATTGATGTATGGAATAAAGCGGCGGATGCAGCATGGCTGCGGGATACTGCGATTGTCAATAATATTACGAATGGAGATACGCCAGGCTATAAGAGGCAGGATGTGGATTTTGAGGGCGTGCTCCGTCGAGAGCTGGGGAGGTCAAAATATGTGTCGCTGGATGAGAAAGTGAGTAATCTGCATATGAATCACTTGAATGTTTCTACCTATACGGATTCAGCGGGGTATTCTTACCGTCTGGATGAAAATAATGTGGATCCGGAGCAGGAATATGCAGAGCTTGCTTCTAACCGGATTAAGTATAATGGGTTGATTGACAGTATGACGCAGGAGTTTAACAGGATAAAAAGCGTAATAAAGTAAAGTCCAGGTCGTTCGACAGGGGGCAATAGAAAATAATGCCGAAAGAGGCAAAAGTTTGGAGGAAAAGGTATGTCATTGTTTCAGTCATTTAATATTAGCACATCCGGGATGACGGCACAGCGGTTCCGCATGGATGTGATTTCTGAAAATGTTGCCAATGCAACTACTACCCGAACGGAAGACGGAACGCCTTATACCAGAAAGATTGTTACTTTCAGGGAGAAGCAGGTGACGCCTTTTAGCCGGGTGTTGAGCAATACCAGAGAGGCTTATCTTGGCAATGGGGTAAAGGTAAGCAGAGTATCGGAAGACACTACGAATGATTATATTATGAAATATGATCCTTCCCACCCGGATGCGGATGAGAATGGTTATGTGTCTTATCCTAACGTGAATATTATTACAGAGATGACGAATATGATTGATGCCAGCCGTTCCTATGAAGCAAACATTACGGCCTTTGAGACTAGCAAGGCTATTGCTTTAAAAGGGCTGGAGCTTGGAAAATAAAGGGACAGGAGGCTATGTAAATGGATATCTCAGCATTGCAGAATGTGGCGGCTGACTATGTCAGAAATGCAGCTGAAGCAGGCGCAAAGGTTACAAAAGAGGACAAGGGATTCGGGAGTATTCTGCAGTCGGCGATGGATATGATAAACGAGACCAGCGACTTGCAAAATCAGGCAGAAGAGGCAACGATGCAATTTGCTCTTGGATATGCTACCAATACCCATGATTTGAATGCGATTCAGACAAAGGCGACGATTGCTTTGAATTACACAGTTGCAGTCAGGGACAGGATGTTGGAAGCTTATAAAGAAATTATGAATATGCAGATCTGATGACTGCGGTTAGGAAGATGGGTAGGAGAGTCACATGCAGGAACGAATAAGAAATATTCCCAAACAGGTTTTGGAATGGTGGAATAAATTTTCAGTAAAACAAAAGACGCTGATTGCCAGCATAACGCTGGCGGTCATTGTGGCTTTGGTGATTGTTGTCAGGATTATGACGACGCCTACGCTGGTGCCGATTAGAAACTGTGAGAATACGAAGGAAGCAGCGCAGGTAAAAGAATTGCTGGTCGGGCAGAATATTGACTATGAAGTCTCCAGCGACGGGCTGAATTTTTCTGTTAAAGTGGAAGATGAGGCGAATGCGGCTATTTTATTAGGCGAGAATGGGATTCCGGCTTCCGGGTATGATATTAGCAACGTTTTTGAAGGAGGATTTAGCAACACGGAGTCAGATAAGGGGAAGAAGTATCAGCTTTATCTTCAGGAAGAATTGGCTGATCATTTGGAGGGGATGGACAATATCAAGAGCGCTTCCGTAAAACTGAGCATGCCTGTTGACGATGGAACGGTATTGGCGCTTGAAGAGAATACATATGCAGCCGTACGCCTTACACTGACTGAAGACATGGACGAGGAGACAGCGGGCGGTCTGGCAAGGTGGATTGCCACAGCAGTGGGGAATGATAACACAGACGATATCTCTATTATGGATTCTTCGGGCAACATGTTGTTTGCAGGTGGAGACACGGCTACTTCCGTAGGAGCGGCAAGCAGCCAGCTTTCCTATAAAACCAAAGCGGAGAACATGGTAAAGAACCAGGTAAAAGACGTGATTCTTGGAACTGGCGTATATGACAGCGCATCTGTGGGATTGAATCTTGATGTTAGTTTTGATGAGAAAGAAGAAGTAGATAATCAATATTATACGGAAGACGGCGCAGAGCATGGACCTACGTCCAGCGAGCGTATCTTTGAAGAGGAGAGTACCGGAGGCGACGGAGGCGTTCCAGGAACCGATGCCAATGGAGAAGATACAGGATATTTCTTGCAGGATGGAGTTATAAACAGTCATACGACTTCTGATATTGACAGGCAGTATAATACGAGCAGCAAGGTTACCACTACTCGTGGCGGCGTAGGCGATGTCAATTATGACAATTCCTCGATTACGGTAGTGGCAAATCAATATCGGAATTACAGTGAAAGCGCGCTTCGTGCCAGCGGCGAGCTGGATGATATGACGTTTGATGAGTTTGTCGCTGCAAATCGTGAAAAAGTCAAACTGGATGTAGATCCGGACTTTGTACAAATGGTGTCCAAAGCCACAGGATTTGCAGAAGAAAATATTGTGATTGTGGCATATGAAGTACCGTTTTTTGAATATGCGGATAGTGGTGACAGAGATTTCTTTGACTATCTGCCGATTATAATAGCGGTGATCATAATGCTGATGCTGGGATATGTGGTATTCCGCAGTACCAGAAAAGAGCAAGTTGTGGAGGCGGAACCAGAACTTTCAGTGGAATCTTTGCTGGCATCTACCAAAGAAGCACAAGATAGCCTGGAAGACATCGGTTTTAGTGAGAAATCCGAGACACGTATTTTAATTGAAAAATTTGTAGATGAAAATCCCGAGGCAGTGGCGTCGCTGCTTAGAAACTGGTTGAATGAGGAGTGGGAGTGATATGGCGAGTTCAGAAGAATATAATGGCATTCAAAAAGCGGCAATTTTGCTGATAGCATTAGGGCCGGAGAAATCAGCTTCAATATTCAAGCATTTAAAAGAAGAAGAGATTGAAGAACTTACATTGGAAATTGCCAATACCAGAAGCATTTCTCCCCAAACCAAGGAAGATGTGCTGAATGAGTTTTATCAGATCTGCCTGGCGCAGCAGTACATTGCAGAGGGAGGTATTGGTTATGCCAAGGAGCTTTTGGAGAAAGCTCTTGGCGAAGAGAAGGCGCAGGGCGTTATTTCAAAGCTCACAGCCTCTCTACAGGTACGTCCTTTCGAGTTTGTGCGAAAGACAGATCCTTCGCAATTGCTGAATTTCATACAGGACGAACATCCGCAGACAATTGCTATGATTCTTTCTTATTTGTCAGCGGGTCAGGCATCGGTAATTATCGGCTCTTTGGTGCCAGAGAAACAGGCGGACGTTGCAAAGCGTATCGCATTAATGGATCGGACTTCTCCGGATGTAATAAAGGAAGTGGAACGGGTGTTGGAACGCAAGCTTTCCTCCTTGGTAAATCAAGATTATACCATTGTCGGCGGCGTAGATGCTGTTGTAAATATTTTGAATACGGTAGATCGTGCAACAGAGAAGCATATTATGGAATCTCTTGAAATTGAAGAACCTGAATTGGCAGATGAAATCCGTAAGAAGATGTTCGTATTTGAAGATATCCTTCTTTTGGATGATCGTGCGATACAGCGTGTTCTTCGTGATGTAGACAACAACGATCTGGGCGTGGCGCTTAAAGCAGCTAATGAAGATGTTCAGAATGTCATCTTTAAGAATATGTCAAAACGTCTTGCGTCTATGATTAAGGAAGACATGGAGTATATGGGACCAGTCCGTATGAAAGACGTGGAAGAAGCTCAGCAGAAGATTGTCGGTATTATTCGAAAGCTGGAGGATTCAGCAGAAATTGTAATCTCCAGAGGCGGAGGTGACGAGATCGTTGTCTAATTTGTATAAGCAGAGATATATTTCCAACGGACAGGGCGCTAGAGTGATCAATTCCAATACGAAAGTTGCAGAACGAATGCATGAGCTGGAACTGGAAAAATTGATGCAGATGCGGGGACCTGACCAACAGGGAGCAGTGGATGGCTTTGTAGCTGGACTGCAGCTGGAAGTGGTGGACGTAGTTCCCAAGGAGCCAGAGATTTCTCCGGAGGAAATTAAAAAGCAGGCACAGGAAGAGGCAGAACATGTCATTTCTAATGCCAGGGAAGAGGCGGACGCCATTTTGGCTGATGCGAAAGATCAGGCGGAAGTTATTCGGGAACAGGCAAGAAATGAAGGCTTTATAACTGGGCAGCAGGAAGGAAATGCAAAAGCTGAAATCAGGCTGGAAGAGTTGAGCAGGCAGCTTGAGGCAGAACAGCGCAGGCTGGAAGAAGACTATTATCAGAAGATTCAGGAATTAGAGCCATATTTGGTAGATATTGTTGCCAATATTTTTGAAAAAGTGTTTCACATACAGTTTGATGATAAAAAACAAATACTCCTTTATCTGATTCAAAAGGTGATTTTGAATGCGGAAGGAACCAAAGACTTTCAGGTTCGGGTTAGTCTGAAAGATTATCAGTTTGTGGAAGAGCATAAGAATGAGATCATAGAGCAGGTTGGCGCCGCAGTGCATGTGGAAATTATGGCAGATGCGGCGTTGCAGGAACGGCAGTGCATGATTGAAACAGATTCCGGCGTGTTTGACTGCGGAATAGACATACAACTTGAAAATATGATAAAATCATTAAAGTCATTAAGTTTGTGAGGAAAGTAATGTGACATATAATTTAGATAAGTATGATCAGCTTGTGGATGCAACTTATTACAGGCATCTGGGAAAAGTAGTAAAAATCGTAGGACTTACCATTGAGTCTGTAGGGCCAAACGCCAAACTGAATGACTTGTGCCGTATTATTATTGATAAAAACAAGGATGTCTCCATCATGGCAGAAGTAGTAGGGTTCAGAGATAAAAGGCTGCTTCTGATGCCTTATGAGAGTGTGGAGGGGCTTGGCGTGGGATGTATCGTAGAGAATACGGGACATCCTTTGTCTGTTTTCGTGGGAGATGAGATGCTAGGACATACCCTGGATGGCATGGGACGCCCTACAGATATAGAAGCATTGGCGCTGAGGGAAGAATATCCGGTAGACGCGGCGCCTCCAGATCCTATGGCGAGAGTGATTATTGATGAGGTATTGCCCTTGGGAGTAAAAGCGGTAGATGGCTTGATCACAGTGGGAAAGGGACAGAGAATCGGAATTTTTGCGGGTTCTGGAGTGGGAAAAAGTACCCTGCTTGGAATGTTTGCCAGAAATACCCGTGCAGATATCAATGTTATTGCTTTGATTGGCGAGCGTGGCAGAGAAGTAAGAGAATTTATCGAACGAGACATGGGGGAGGAGGGGATGCGGCGTTCCGTAGTAATCGTGGCCACTTCCGACCGACCGGCATTGCTTCGGAGAAATGCTGCCAAGACAGCTACGGCAATTGCTGAATATTTCCGGGATCAGGGCAAAGACGTGCTGCTTATGATGGATTCCCTGACTCGTTTTTCCATGGCACAGCGGGAAATCGGGCTTGCATCCGGAGAGCCTCCGGTTACCCGGGGGTATCCGCCAAGCGTATATTCGGAAATGCCAAAACTCTTAGAGCGGGCAGGAAATTCGGACAAGGGCTCTATTACCGGGCTATATACGGTCTTGGTGGATGGGGACGATTTTAATGAGCCGATTACAGATACGGCGAGGAGTATCCTCGATGGGCATATCATGCTGGATAGAAAGCTTGCCCATAAAAATCATTACCCAGCGATAGACGTGCTGCAAAGCATTTCCCGTGTCATGAGTTCGATTGCGAGAAAGGAGCACAAAGAAGCGGCAGGAAATTTGAAGAATGTTCTTGCTACGTACAGGGAAGCAGAGGATTTGATTAATATTGGGGCTTATAAGAGTGGTTCCAACAAAAATATTGATTATGCAATTGACAAAATTGATGAAGTAAACAGATTTTTATTACAGGAAACACATGACAAATTTAGTTTTGAAGAGATAATAGACATGATGGAACAAATTTTTTAATATTTGTATATAATGATAGAGGTATTTATGGCAAAGTTTACATATAAAATGCAGAATATCCTGGACATTAAATATAAGCTAGAGACTCAGGCAAAGACGTCTTTTTCCATTGCTGCAGCAAAATTAAATAAAGAAGAGGAGAAGCTCGAGGGACTGGTGCAAAGGAAAAACGCCTATGAAATCCGGGCGCGGGAGCTAGTGGAGGATCGGTTGAATTTTCAGGAAATTCGGGTAAACCGAACGGCTATAGAGACCATGAAAGGAGCAATCCGAAATCAAACGCTTGCTGTCCATGTAGCGGAACGAAATTTGGAAAGCGCCAGAAAACATTTACAAAATGTTATGATTGAGCGGAAAACGCATGAGATTTTGAAAGATAAGGCTTTTGAGGAATTTAAAAGAGAGTTGGAAAGAGAAGAAAGCAAGGCTGTGGATGAATTGGTAAGCTTTACCCACAATCATGTAATAGAAGGATAGGCGGTGAAAATATGGCAGATTCAGTGTTAGACCAAGAAGAAACAGGCGGTTTAGACAAAAAGGCTCAAAAAAAAGCCGAAAAGGCCCGCAAAAAAGAAGAAAAGAATATCAAGAAGAATGAGGCGCATCAGGAGACGCCAGAGGAGGAAGAAGGGGGAAGCAAACTGGCGGTTATTCTGGCTACAATTGTCTTCATTGTGATTTGGCTGGCTATTCTTGCATTGGTAATTAAGATGGATATCGGAGGATTTGGCTCCACTGTGTTACACCCTATATTAAAGGATGTTCCGTATATCAATACAATATTGCCAGAAACTGTCAAGAAAGATACCACGGTTGACGCACAGTATCCATATACTTCGTTGAGTGACGCGATTGACCGTATCAAAGAATTGGAAGTGGAGCTGTCAAATGCCCAGACTAAGACAGAAGGCGATTCTGATCGAGTGGCACAGTTGGAGGCAGAGGTGGCAAGGCTCAAAGAATTTGAAAATCAGCAGGCTGCTTTTGAGCAAGAGAAAAATCAATTTTACAAAGATGTTGTGTTTAACGAGAAAGCACCCGATATATCAGAATATCAAGCATATTATGAGAGCATTGATCCTGCGAATGCGGAAGTGTTATATAAGCAGGTGATTCAGCAGCAGCAGGGCAATGACGAAATTCAGAATTACGTGAATACATATGCTTCGATGAAGCCGAAACAAGCTGCGGCATTGATGGAAGAGATGACAGATGATTTAAATTTGGTGGCAAAAATTTTGGAAAATATGGATATCGATGCGAGAGCTAAGATTATGGACGCCATGGATTCCCAGATTGCCGCAAGGCTTACAAAGATCATGGAGCCTTAATGCATATTGCCATTGTGGCAGGATGGAAGAGGTTATAGGATCCCAGCTTGGGATTTTATAATAAATAAAAATCATAGAAAGGAGGAATGAAGATGATTACCAGTAAAATAGCCCAGATTGCATCATTAATGAGCAGTCCGGAACTTTTACAGGCACAGAAGCAGTCCCAACAAGCTGACATTGCATTTGGCGCATTTTTAAGTCAGACAGCAGGCGGAGGGGACAGAGAATTTTTTTCTGGCGGTCACGCACAAAAAACGGTAAAATCTGTGGGAGCAGAACAGAATTTTTATGAAAAAGAATCTGTGAAATCCGGATACCGGGAGAATAGCATTTCCCGAAGTGAATCCACTGACATGCAGAATAAATTGCCGAATGATGCCACTGAAAAGCTTGAGGCATATGAGAGCGAAGTAAAGGAAGTGATAGCTGAAAAGCTTGGGATTTCCCAGGAAGAGCTTACGCAGCAGATGGAAGCATTGGGACTTTCTGTCCTTGATTTAATGGATCCTTCCAAGCTGGCGGGTCTAGTAATGGAACTGACAGGCAGTGACGATATTGCTGGATTACTGCTAAATGAAGATTTTCAGCAGCTTATAGGAGAGATCAGTGAATTATCTCAGGAGCTTGCAGGAAATCTGGATTTGACGCCGGAAGAAATGAGCCAGTGGAAAGAGCAATTGGAGAGCCTGATATCCAAAGAAACGCCAGAAAGTACGAATCAGGAGCTTGATGAGGAGATGTTGGCACAACATCCAGTTGCGGATACAGAAGAGAAAGCCGTTAATATTACGAAAGAGGCAGGAACTCTTCAAGGAGCTTTACATACCGCTGTGAGTGAAGAGGAAGTCCAGAGGGAAGCAATTTCCCAGACAACTGACATTGATTCAAAACAGCAAGATGCACAGATGCAAGTGCAGAATCCCGAGGGACAGCAGCAAGCGGAGGAAAGCGACGCAGAAAGCAGTCAAGGAGAGAAGTCTTACACGGAACTGACACAGGATGCCAAGGGAAATGAAAAGGCAGAGAACCGTCAGACGCACATTACTTATCAGACGACGACACAGACGATTAATCAAGGTCAGACAGTGGAAGTAACTCAGACAGTGGTCCAGACCAGAGTCAATGTGGAGGATATTTTACGGCAAGTCAGCCAAATGACAAGAGTGATTGTCGGTCAGGCAGAATCTTCCATTGAGATGCAGTTGAATCCTGCGAATTTAGGAAAGGTATATCTTCAGGTTGTTTCAAGGGAAGGCGTCATTACTGCCCAGCTTGCAGCACAGAACGAAGCCGTAAAAGAGGCCTTAGAAAGCCAGCTTGTCGTACTGAAAGAAAATATGAATCAGCAGGGCATGAAAGTGGAGGCCATTGAAGTTACCATTGCCAGTCATGAATTCGAACGCAACCTGGAGCAAAATCAGAACAATGCCGCGAGAGAGCAGCAAGAAGAACAGGCGCAAAGGACAGGAAGAAGAAATATTAATCTCAACAATCTCGATGAATTGGAAGGATTGATGTCAGAGGAAGAGACCCTTGTGGCAAAGATGATGGCAGAACAAGGCAATAGCATGAATGTGGCAATATAATTTAAAGAAAGGAGAGACGAAATGGGAATCATTATACCAGTCAAAGACGGCGAGGTCGTAGATAATACAGCTTCCAGCAATTCTTTATCGCAAGTGACGAAATCAAGCAACAGTTCGTTGGATAAAGAAGCGTTCTTGCAGCTTTTGGTGGCTCAGATGAAATACCAGGATCCTTTGGAACCTACTTCCAATACGGAGTATATTTCACAATTGGCAACTTTCTCGTCATTGGAGGAAATGCAGAATCTGAATACTACCATGGAAGCGCAACAGGCCACGAACCTGGTAGGAAAGACGGTGATCATGAAAGTAACCAGCAATACAGGCGCTTCCAACATTGTTCAAGGAAAAGTGGACTATATTGTAAAAGAGAGAGGCAAATTATATGTTTCTATTGATGAGCAATTGTACTCTTTGGATGACTTAGACAGAGTCATTGATGATGATTATCTAGACGCTCTTTCAATTGGAGAAGACTTTAAAAAGGTAATTGATGAGCTTCCGGATCCCAAGAAGCTGACACTGGCAGACAAAGAGGATTTGGAAATCGTAAGGAAAGCATATAACAGCCTGACCACTTATCAGCAGAAATTTATTGAAAAATATTATTCTTCTTCTCTTAAAAAACTGCAGGAATTGCTTGCCAAGATGAAAGAATTAGATAAGACGGAAGGCAGTGATGATGAATCCAAAGAGGAAGAAGACAGCGTAGAAGGGACAGAAGGAACAGATAACAAGGAGGATACCCCGAAAGCATAATTTCAGAGGGAAGCAGGGACGCTTAGAATGGAGAGAGCATATGAATAAAATTTCAAATCAATTCTCTTCGATTGAACAGATCACAGACCAATATCTGAAACATGGCAGCATAGATTCTGCGGCGGCAGCTCCAGAAGTATCATTTCAGGAGATATTAAGGCGTAGGCAGTCGGCATCAGAGGAAAATTATCCATTGAAATTTTCCAAGCATGCATCGATGCGGCTGCAGAGCAGGAATATAGAGCTATCCAATGAGCAAAAAGAACGTTTGGAGACAGGTGCAGAAAAGGCAGAGGCAAAAGGCATGAAAGAATCTCTGGTAATTGTCGATACATATTCTTTTATTGTGAATGTGCCAAACAAGACAGTGGTGACAGCCATGGATCAGAAAGAGTCAGAAGAAAATGTTTATACAAATATTGATGGAGCCGTAATTATGTAGCTGGACCTAAATAATAGGAAGCGAAAGATCTTTGAATGACAGAGAAGATCATACGGCACAAAGAATTAGGAGGTCAATTCATTATGATGAGAGCATTGTATTCTGGTGTGTCAGGATTAAGAACCCACCAGACAAAGATGGATGTAATCGGTAACAATATTGCGAACGTAAATACAGTAGCATTTAAATCATCCAGTACCACATTCAGTGATCTTATGTACCAGAACATGTCAAACGCATCTGGCGCTACAGAAAATAAGGGCGGTGTTAATGCAAAGCAGATTGGTCTTGGCGTTACCACTGGTTCCACGTCTGTAAATATCACTTCACCAGGATCCACCCAGACTACTGGAGACGGTTGGGATTTGAGAATAACAGGAGATAGTTTCTTCATTGTCAACAATGGATCAGAGAATGTCTTTACAAAGGCAGGAGCATTTTATATTGATGGTTCTGGAACATTGGCAACGAAAGCGACCGGATATAATGTCATGGGATGGCAGGTAGATCCTACTACCGGAACAATCCGAAAGGATACGGTTTCTCCGCTGCGTGTCATGCAGGAATCCAATCAGACTTCTCCGCCAGAGGCGACGACGGAAGCAACCTGTGCAGGAATCTTAGATAAGAATAACGTTCAGGTAAACAGTGATGACGGCTACATTATGAGCCTCAACTTCTTCGATGCATTGGGATATAGTTATACTGCCAAATTCGCAGTGAAGACGGCAAATGTGGATACTTTGACCTATACCGTAGAGCTTACAGATGTCTTAGATGCCAATAATCATTCTGTTTTACAGGATTATCTTGCCGTAGAAGGCAATACCATGACAAATGTATTTGGAGAACCTAACAATGTGCAGCGATCTTATAATCTTGCGGGCGGTTTTACATATGTGGGTGGTCAGTTCCGGGATGAAGAGGGAAATGTGCTCAACTATGATCCCGATAACAAGAAGTTTGTGGCTGCCGATGATCCTACGATAGAATATTCTGTCACTTCCATGTTTGGAATTTCTGACAAACAGGCGCAGGATTTTACGCTTGACAAGGTAACGGCCAATGGCAATTCAGCAGTTTACAGTTATACGGAGACGATATATGGCTATGAGCTGGACTTTAAAGAAGATGAACCAGATGCAGGAGTTTTCCAGTATATTGGTCAAGAAGGTTCAGATTCTGTCCTTTTGAAATTGTCAGCTCTAGGCGGAGAATTCCGAAATATCAATGTTGATTTTTCCACGTCAGGATGTTATTCTAATGGCAAGAATTGTACTCTTTCCGTAGACAAGGGAGATGTCAAAGGACTGAATGGGCTTGGCAGGCGCTTAGGAAGGATGTCTGGATTGGAAGTTGCAGAAAACGGAGAAATTCATGCAAGCTACGATAATGGAACTAGAAGGCTGCTGGGGCAGATTGCAGTGGCAAAATTTGCGAATCCGGCAGGTTTGGAGAAGTTGGGAGAGAACTGTTACCAGTCAACCTTGAACTCCGGCGAATTTGACGGCATAGGCCAGGATATTACTGCAGACGGGGGCAAGATGTCTAGCGGCGTTCTTGAAATGTCCAATGTAGATCTTGCAAATGAGTTTACTGAGATGATCACTACTCAGAGAGGATTCCAGGCAAATTCCAGAATTATTACCACTTCTGACAGCTTGTTGGAGGAGTTAGTAAATCTGAAGAGATAACATAGTGTTTAAGCAGTCAAAAGATTAGCAGAATTTTACAATAAAATTAATATATCTTGAGGAACTATATTTCATAGTTCCTCAAGATGTGATATAATATCTTGAGGTGAGGCTCCGTGATAGAGGTCACAAAGTTAAACGATACAAAGCTATTGATTAATGCAGAATTAATTGAAACAGTGGAGGAAACACCAGACACTGTCATTTCTTTTGTAACAGGGAAGAAAATAATTGTAAAAGAAAGTAGACAAGAGGTCAAAAATTTAGTAATATTGTATAAGAGAGAATTCATGACAACAGGTCTTCCCTGGTTGGAAAAGGAATAATTATGGATAGAATACAATTCATGGATGAAAAGGGCAGGTGGAAAAATTGGATTTAGCGTCTTTACTTGGAATTATACTTGGTTTTGGATTGATGATATTAGGTATTGTCAGCGGTGACCAGGGAGTAGCGGCATTAGGGAACTTTTTGGATTTGAACTCCGTGTTTATTACCATTGGAGGTTCTCTGGCAGGTGTTCTTGCTTCCCATACCATATCTGATTTCCTGAATGGGTTAAAGAGCTTTACGCTGGTGTTTAAGACTCCCAAAGCAGATGTAGGCGAAGTAATTAAGCACATTATTGATTTGTCCAACATAGCGAGAAAGGAAGGTCTTCTTGCTTTGGAGGAAGCGGCAAATGGTATTGAAGATGAATTTCTAAAGAAAGGGATTATGCTGGTTGTTGATGGTACGGATCCAGAATTAGTGAGAGGCATTATGGAAGCCGACTTGATGTGTGTAGAATCCCGGCATAAGACTACGATTGGTTTTTGGGATAAATGGGCGGCATTAGGTCCTGCCTGGGGTATGATTGGTACGTTGATTGGTTTGATTAACATGCTGAAGCTGATGGATGATCCTTCCACGGTTGGTCCTAGTATGGCGATTGCGCTGATCACTACATTGTATGGATCGGTTATTGCGAACTGGCTTTGCACGCCTACTTCGGCAAAGCTCAAAGTGAACAATGATACCGAAATTATGATCAAGGAAGTAACGGTGGAAGGTCTTTTGTCTATTCAGGCAGGAGAAAATCCTCGTGTCATAGAAGAAAAACTGAAATCTTTCCTGTCACCGAAAATGCGTGAAAGTATGTTGGAGCAGGGCGGAGGTGAAGAATAGTGGCAAAAAGAAAAGTAGAAGAATCAGGCGGAGGAGAAGCCTCTTGGCTGAATACTTTCGCAGACTTGATGAATCTTTTGCTGTGCTTTTTCGTACTACTGTTTGCAATGTCAACGGTGGATGCTGATAAATGGGATCAGTTAGTCAACTCCATGCAGAACAGTTTCAGTATTTTATCATCTGGCGGCAATACGGTAGGAGAAGGGCTGATGATTGCTTCTGGAATCAGTCAGTTGGAAATGCTGGATGCGTATTTTAAGGAAGATACGAATTCTTCAGATGAAGAGGAACAGGAGCCTATGGATGATATGGAATCCAATCAGCCAGAACCAGAAGAGCCAGAATCACTAAAAGAGGAGTTGGAAGAAGCAGGGCTGAAAGAATCTGAGGAGATGGCTGAAAAGATTGAACAGCAGTTGGCAGAGCAGCAAATTGATCAGCAGGTTGAGTTAGATGTGAATGCACAGTTTGTAAAGCTTACCTTAAACGGGGCATTGTTGTTTGATTCGGCCCAGTCTCAAATTCGCAAGGATGCTCTCCCGTTGGTTGACAAGCTTGCCTTGATCTTAGAGCAATATAGTGGTAATCTGATTGACATCGAAGGGCACACCGATAATGTTCCGATTCATAATGATAGATATGAGAGTAATGATGTATTATCTGCTTACCGCGCCTTTGCGGTAAAAGACTATCTCTTGCAAAAGGCTGCGCTGGATGCGGGAAGAATTTATGCGACGGGCTGTGGAGAATATATTCCAATAGCAGATAACTCTTCACCGGAGGGCCGGGCGAGAAACCGAAGGGTAGAGATAAAAATATATAACTCGTATAATTCTAATTAGAAAGGAAAAATACCATGAAAAAGAATTTAATGAGTGTCTTAATTCTGGCACTGGTACTTGCAAATCTGATTTTAACGGCTATTCTGATGATTTCGATTGTGCCGCAGTCCAAGAAAGCAAATGAATTGATCAATAAGGTTTGTTCTGCAATTGATTTGGAATTGGAAGGCGGAAAAGAGAGCGCTTCCATTAATATTCCTATGGATCAGTTGGAGACGATCAAGATTGCCAGTGGCGAGAACATCACGATTAATCTGAAAAGTAAAAACGGTAAGAAAAGTTATGCAGTTATTTCCGTATCTCTGGCGGTGGATAAGAAGAACAAAGGATATAAAAAAGGCACAGAGTATATTACCAACAATGAGGATCTTATCAAGGATGAGATCATTAAGGTTGTATCTAATCATACAATAGATGACATGAGAAATAAGCAAGGGGATGTGCAGGATGAGATATTAAGCCGCCTCCGTAAGTTGTTTGATTCTGACTTCATTGTAAGTGTAGTATTCCCAAGTTATACTTACGAAGAGAGTGAGTAGATTGCAATAAAAACGTCAGGTGGTGAGAGAAAATGGGAGAGGTCTTATCGCAAAGTGAGATAGACAGTCTGCTGAATGCATTGAATAGTGGGGAACTGGATGCAGAAGAGATTAAGGATAATGGCGAAAAACATGTAAAAGATTATGATTTTGCTCGGCCAGCGAAATTTTCCAAGGAACATCTTAGGACGATGGAAATCATATTTGAGCATTATGGACGGTTATTGTCTACAAATCTTCCTGCATATCTGAGGAAGACGGTTCAGGTAGAGGTGGAGAATTCAGAAGCTGTTACCTATTCAGAGTTCTCAAATTCGTTGTCTAATCCGGTGCTTCTTGGCGTAGTCAATTTTGATCCAATGCCAGGCAGCATCATTATAGAAATGGCAACAAATCTCGGTTATGCCATGGTGGACCGTATGCTTGGAGGAATGGGGGCGCCATTGGAGCGTAGCCGTGAGTTTTCAGAGATAGAGATTCTGATTATAGAACGTATCATGAATGCGTGTATTAATCTGTTGAGTGAACCATGGAAAAATGTTGCAGAGATTCATCCAAGGCTGGAAAGAATTGAGACCAATTCTCAATTTGCGCAGTTTATATCCCCCAGTGAGATGATTGCAATTATTACGATCAATATTAAAGTCGGGGATGTTGAGGGGCGTATGAATGTGTGTCTGCCATATATGACGTTGGAAGATGTCATGGACAGACTGAATACGAAATATTGGTTTTCCAGTATGCAGGCTCGTGGAGATCAGGAATATACAGAGATTTTGGAATCCTTGCTTTCCAAGGTTCAGATGCCTATCAAAGCGGTTCTGGGTCAGAGTACGATTTCTGTCAATGACTTTATAAATCTTCAGGTGGGAGATATTATCCGCCTGGATACAAAAGCAGAAGAAGAATTGAATGTATATGTGGGAAATATTAGAAAATTTACTGCTTTGCCTGGAGCATCTGGGGATCACTATGCAGTAAGAGTCACAACAGTAATCAGAGAGGAGCAGTGAAATTATGGATGGAGTTCTGTCACAGGAAGAAATTAGCGCGCTGTTGAACAGTGATACCGAAGCAGATACAACTGTTGAGGGTGTGCTGACGTCGGATGAGATTGATGCCATAGGAGAAATATCCAATATCAGTATGGGAACAGCAGCTACGACATTGTTTTCGCTGGTGAACAGAAAAGTAGAGATTTCTACGCCGGTAGTGACTTTTGCTACCTGGGATGATATTGTGGAAGAATATGAAAGACCCTGCGTATTTATCCGAATTGCCTATACAGTGGGGTTGGATGGAAGCAACCTCTTGGTATTGCGGGAACAGGATGTTAAAATTATTACTGATTTGATGATGGGCGGAGATGGTACGAACACAGAAGTTGAGCTTGGCGAACTTCATTTAAGCGCAATCTGTGAAGCCATGAATCAGATGATGGGAAGCGCTGCAACCTCATTATCTTCTATGTTAAATAAGATGATCGATATCAGTCCGCCATCAGCAGAACTTGTGGATTTAAAAGATACCATTGACGGTACGGAGATTGATGAATTTCTGGGAGGTCAGTTTGTAAAGATTTCTTTCCTTATGGAAATCGGAGATTTGGTAAAAAGCAATATTATGCAGTTATATCCAATTTCATTTGCGAAAGAAATGTGTACTGGAGTATCTGAGAATATGAGGGCAGACAACTCTTCCATGGCATCTACGCCGCAGCCAGAACCACAGCCAGCGCCCATGCCGGCGCCGACCCCGCAGCCGATGCCACAACAGCCAATGCCGCAGATGCAGCCAATGATGGGGCAGCCGATGATGGGCATGCCTATGCCTGATATGTCGCAGATGTATGCGCAGCAGCCAGTAAATGTGCAGCCAGCACAATTTCAGGCGTTTGCAGGGGATTTTAATCCAATTACCCAACAAGAAAATATTGGCTTGATTATGGATGTTCCATTAGATGTTACTGTGGAACTGGGAAGAACTAGTAAATCAATTCAGGATATTCTGGAGTTTGCGCCGGGTACGATCATCGAATTGAATAAAATCGCAGGTGAGCCTATTGATGTGTTAGTAAACGGTAAATACGTTGCCAAAGGTGAAGTAGTTGTTTTGGAAGAAAGCTTCGGCGTGCGTATTACTGAAATTATAAATAACTAAAATAAAAGTGATATCAAGGAGAGAAGATATGGCAAAGAATATTTTAATTTGTGACGACGCAGCATTTATGAGAATGATGATTAAGGACATTCTTACTAAGAATGGTTACGAGGTTGCGGGGGAAGCTGAAAACGGCTTAAAAGCAGTGGAAAAGTATAATGAGACAAAGCCAGATTTGGTTTTGATGGATATTACCATGCCAGAAATGGATGGAATTCAGGCGCTGAAGCAGATTAAATCTACGGATCCTTCTGCGAATGTAATTATGTGTTCCGCAATGGGACAGCAGGCAATGGTTATTGAAGCCATTCAATCTGGTGCAAAGGATTTTATTGTTAAGCCTTTCCAGGCAGAGCGTGTACTAGAAGCTGTGAAAAAAGTAGTTGGTTAGTATGATTTTAACAAATATTTTCTCGGGATGGGGAAGCTTTTTTCAGCTGATAGGCGTGCTTTTGGTATTTCTGTTTGTCTTAGTAATTACATATGCAACTACCAGGTGGATTGCCGGGTATCAGCAGGGAGTTATGAAAAATAGAAATATTCAGGTAATAGAGACCTTTCGGGTGAATAACAATAAGTATATCCAGGTTCTTCAGGTTGGAAAGAAATATATGGTTATTTCTGTATGTAAGGATACCATGAATATTCTGATAGAACTTTCCGAGGATGACTTGATCTGGAAACCTTCAGAAGGAGAGTTCCAGGGAAGTAAAGTGAATCAAAATTTTCAGGAGATTTTAAGCAGGCTGAAAGAAAAAATTCCTAGGAAGTAGGCAGGACATTATGAGAAAACTGAAGAAAATATATTGCGGCACTTCCTTTGCTTTTGGTACATTTACGCTATTGCTGGTTTTGTTTTTGTATTTTGGGCAGAGTGCATATGCAACCAATCCCAATGATCGGCTTACGAATAGCAGAACATCGAACACCACATCCTCGCAAAATACGGAAAGAAGGGATAATACTGGTCTTTCCGTCATGTGGAATAATGAGGAAGGTAATTTTTCCGGAAATGTCAGACTTCTATTGGGATTAACGGTGATATCTTTGGCACCGTCTATTCTGATTATGCTTACATCTTTTACGCGGATAATCGTGGTGCTTCATTTTATAAGGACTGCGGTTGGAACACAGACAGTTCCACCGAACCAGGTGTTAGTGGGGCTTGCATTATTTTTAACACTGTTCATTATGAATCCAGTTTTTACAGAGTTAAATGAGACAGTGATGCAGCCCTTTGATGCAGGAACGATTAATCAGGAAGAGGCATTAGAACTTGCTGAACAACCAATTCGCAGGTTTATGTATAAAGAAATGCAGAGAAAAGATTTAAAACTTTTCTGTGACATTGCAAAAATTGATATGACTGGTATGGATTTGCGTGAGCCAGAAACCTTGGATCCGATTCCTATGAGCGTGATCATCCCAAGCTTTATTATCAGCGAATTGAGGACGGCATTTATTATCGGCTTTTTAATTTATATTCCATTTATTGTGATTGATATGGTTGTGGCGTCGGTGCTGATGTCGATGGGTATGATGATGCTTCCTCCTACCACGATCTCCATGCCCTTTAAAATCTTGTTATTTGTGCTTGCAGATGGCTGGGACTTAATAATTGGAAATCTTGTAAAGACATTTTATTAACGGAGAAATGAGGTGAATATATATGATAACAGAAGGACAGGTAATGGATATTGCGAGAGATACTTTATTTCTGATTATTAAAGTTTCGGCGCCTCTGTTGTTGATTTCTTTGGTTATAGGTCTTTTTATCAGTATTTTTCAAACAGTTACTTCTATTCAGGAGCAGACATTAACGTTTGTACCTAAGATTATTGCCGTGTTTTTGGGCATGATGTTGATAGGAGGGTGGATGCTGGAGGAGTTATCCAACTTTATGGTAGAGCTGTGGAGCAATTTTGGTCTGTATCTGCGTTAGGTTGAGGCAGTATGGTTAACTATGGATTTTCATTATATACATTTGAATATTTTTTGATGATATTGGTAAGGATTGCAACGTTTGTATATATTGCTCCGTTTTTTGGAATGACGAATACTCCGAACCGGGTGAAGATTGGATTTTCGGCATGTGTGGCTATTATTCTGTATCAGGTAATTCAGCCGAAGGAGGCTTTGGTATATTCCGGAGTGATTGGGTTTGCTATCATCGTTCTCAAGGAAGGAATTACAGGGTTGCTTATTGGTTTTGCAGCAAATATATGTAATTCCATTATTGTGTTTTCAGGGAAAGTAATTGATATGGAAATCGGCCTTGCCATGGCTAATATTTATGATCCTACCACCAAGTCTCAATCAGGGCTTACGGGCACCATGTATAATTATTTTATAATGATGCTTCTGATGGTGACCGATATGCATCATTATATACTGCGGGCGCTGGTTGATACGTTTCAGATTATTCCTATTAATGGGGCAGTATTTGACTGGACGCATTTAATGGGGACCATGACAACCTATATAACGGATCTGATGGTTATCGGATTTCGGATAGTGCTTCCTGTGTTTGCATGCAGTATGATTTTAAGCTGTATTTTGGGAATTATGGCTAAAGTTGCCCCGCAAATGAATATGTTTGCAGTGGGAATGCAGGTGAAAGTCTTGGTAGGATTAGGAATTATGTTTCTTACGATTGTCCTGCTTCCAGACATCGCTAGTTTTATATTTACAGAAATGAAGCGAATGATTGTTTCTGTAATTGAAGGAATGTATTAATGTGAAAAAAGAACCTTATTTTTTAATTCAGTATGAATTACAGTGGTTTGCAAAAGATGGCGAGGGCGGGGAGAAGACAGAGCCTGCCACGGCTAAGAAGCTGAGTGACGCCAGAGATGAAGGACAGGTAGCCAAAAGCCAGGAACTAAATCATGCTTTAGGCTTGATTGCATTGTTTCTTGTAATGAAATTGTTTATTTCCTTTATGGGTGAGAATCTTTTAGGTAACTTTTCATTGATATACAATAAGATACCAGACATTATTAATCAGAGCATTGGCGGATTATCCGTATTTACGATCAGGACGGTTATTAATAATGTAATGGCAAACATATTGTTGGTTTTATCGCCAGTTTTCCTGATAGGATTTTCCGTATCGGTTTTGAGTAACATTTTACAGATAAAATGGAAAGTAACGACAAAGCCTATGAAGCCTAAATTCAGCAAGCTTAATCCGCTTAGCGGATTCAAAAGAATTTTTTCCAAAGATTCCCTGTTTGAGCTGCTGAAATCCATTATTAAAATAATATTGATCATTTATGTAGCCTATACTTCCATAAAAGATCATCAAAATGAAATCTTTTTGCTTTATGATATCCCTTTATTGCAGGTAATTTTGCTAGTAGGAACAATTGTAATTGACACAGGGTTAAAGATTGCTTTTGTATATTTGATTGTAGGGATTGCAGATTTAATTTATCAGAAACATAAGTTTAAAGAAGATATGAAGATGACCAAGCAGGAAGTGAAGGATGAATATAAAAATACCGAGGGTAACCCTGAGATTAAGGGGCGGCAGCGTTCTAAGATGAGGGAGGCTTCCCAGCGGCGTATGATGCAAAGCCTGCCCAGTGCAGATGTGGTAATTACCAATCCAACTCACTATGCGGTAGCGATCAAATATGATGCTGATAAATATTCAGCTCCTGTGGTAGTCGCAAAGGGAGAAGATTTTCTGGCACAGAAAATCCGCGAGGCTGCAAAGGAGCATCATATCGAGATTGTAGAAAATAAGCCTCTGGCGCGGATGCTTTATGCTAACGTAGATGTTGGTCAGGAAGTTCCGCCGGAATTGTATCAGGCAGTGGCAGAAGTATTAGCGTTTGTTTATAGCCTGAGGGAAAATAGATAAATTGATTGAAAAATAGAGAAGAGACGAAAGGAGAGAATGCAGCATGAAGAAGGCGGATGCGGGGATAGCGTTATATTTATTGGCGGCTATCATATTCTTTATTGTTCCAATTCCATCTATTCTGTTAGATATAATGCTGGCAGTAAACATTTCTATTGCATTGGTCATATTGATGAATGCGTTGTTTGTTAAAGAAGTGCTTGACATGTCTTTTTTCCCTACGTTGCTTTTGTTTACCACGATATTCCGTATTTCCTTAAATGTTTCTTCTACGCGTTTAATTCTAAATACTGGGGATCCAGGCAATGTGGTACGGACTTTTGGCCAGTTTGTGGGTGGAAATGATCTGATTATTGGAGCCATCATTTTTATTATCATGATCTTGATTCAGTTAATCGTAATCAATAAAGGTTCTGAACGTGTATCTGAGGTGACAGCCAGATTTACACTGGATGCTATGCCTGGAAAACAGATGGCAATTGATGCGGATTTGAACACAGGCATTATCAGTGAAAAGCAGGCAAGGGAGCGCCGGGATAAAATACAGCAGGAATCCAGCTTTTTTGGAGCCATGGATGGTGCCACGAAGTATGTGAAGGGAGATGCCACAGTTGGTATCGTGGTTACGTTTGTTAACCTGATAGGCGGAATTGCCATGGGAATGCTTCGGCAGGAATTGCCGATTATGGACGCCTTAAATCAATACGGGATACTTACCATAGGTGATGGACTGGTCAGTCAGATTCCTTCTCTCTTGATTTCTCTTGCGACAGGTATTCTTGTAACGAAAGCATCAAAAGAAGCAGATTTCGGGGAAATTTTAATCAAGCAGTTGTTTGGGATTCCAAAAGTATTGTATATCGTGGGCGTGGTCATGGTCTTTTTGGGATTAACAACGCCTTTGGAATGGAAATTATTCGTTCCGCTTGGGATCAGTTTCTTCATTGCTGGCAGAAGTGTGGAGAACAGCCTTGGCGTGGAAGCAATTGAGGAAGAGGTTGATACTGCTGAAGAACAAGCAGAGGAAATCCGAAGGCCAGAGAATGTGGTATCTTTGCTTCAGGTCGATCCTATTGAGCTGGAGTTTGGATATGGAATTATTCCGCTTGCCGACGTGAATCAGGGCGGAGACCTTTTGGACCGCGTTGTCATGATCCGCAGGCAGATTGCATTGGAGCTTGGTACGGTCGTGCCAATTATACGTTTGAGAGATAATATTCAGTTGAATCCGAATCAGTATATTATTAAAATCAAAGGGATTCAAATTACGGAGGGCGAGATCTTATTTGACCATTATATGGCAATGAATCCTGGATTTGTGGAAGAAGAGATTTCTGGAATACCTACGTTTGAGCCCTCGTTCCATCTGCCTGCGCTCTGGATTACGGAAAATCAGCGTGAGCGGGCGGAAAGCCTTGGCTATACGGTCGTAGATCCGCCGTCTATCATTGCTACCCACTTGACAGAGGTGATCCGCTCTCATATTGATGAATTGTTGTCCAGACAGGACGTGCAGGGCCTTGTGGACAATATCAGAGAAAACCATCCAACCTTGGTGGACGAACTTATTCCAAAGCTTCTTGGTGTGGGTGAAATACAAAAAGTATTGCAGAATCTGCTTCGGGAAGGAATTTCTATTCGAGATTTGCTTACAATTTTTGAGACGCTTGCAGATCATGCGGCAACCACCCGTGATACTGATGTATTGACTGAGTATGCAAGACAGAGTTTAAAACGGGCGATTTCTGGCAAGTATTTCCCGACGAATGAGGTGACAAGCGTTATCACCTTGGATCCAAAAATGGAACAGGAGATTATGGCTTCTGTTAAACAGACAGAGCAGGGCGCATATCTGACGCTTGATCCTGAGAAGACCAAAGAACTTATGGCAGCGTTAGAGGTTGAGATTAAAAAGCTAGAAGATTTAGGAAAAAATGCAATTATCATAACGTCCCCCATTGTGCGGATGTATTTTAAAAAATTGACGGAAGAGTACTTCAGGGACTTGATTGTGGTCTCATATAATGAAGTAGAATCCAATATCGAATTACAATCAGTAGGGATGGTGAGTCTTTCATGACGATTAAAAAATTTCAGGGAAGAACTGAAGAAGAAGCAATTGCAAAAGCCAAGGAAGAGTTTGGGGCAGGCACAGTGATTATGAATGTAAAAGAAGTTAGGCCAAAAGGCTTTTTTCGTTCTTTTAAGACATCTATGGTCGAGGTAACGGCTGCGATAGAGGAAACAGAGATAAAGAGTTCCGCAAGGCAATTGGAACCAGTGTCAGTGCCAGAAGCTGCTCCAGAACCATCAAATATCAACATGGCGGCAGATGAGCCCATTTCTATTCCAAGACCAAATCCTATGAAAGAGGTTTTTGCATCTGTGGAAAGTACATGGTCCTCTTCTATGCCACAAGGACTCCATGAAGAGGTGAAAAAGGATAATTCTGTGGAAAATAACTTAGAGGAAAAGCTGGAGAGCCTGCAGTCACTTTTGGAAAAGAAGCTGGTACAGCCTGCAGATTCGACCAAGGAAACACTTCCCGAGGAATCGCCGATGGATGAAAATCTTAAATTTATAAAAATGATTTACGGGATTCTTTTGGAAAATGACGTAGATGAAAAATATGTCAATCAGATTATGGACGAGGTGGAGAAAGTCATGAAGAGCGGGATCAGCGTAGATCATATCCTCTCCAGCATCTATCAGAAAATGATCTTAAAATTTGGACAGCCTCAGCCAATTGAGATTACAGAACAAAAACCAAAGGTAGTTTTTTTTATCGGACCTACCGGAGTGGGGAAGACGACCACGATCGCTAAGATAGCCTCACGGTTTAAAGTTGAAAAGGGAAAGAAAGTAACTTTATATACAGCGGATACTTATCGTATTGCGGCCGCAGACCAGCTTCGCACCTATGCGAATATTTTAGATACGCCACTGAATATTGTATATTCATCAGAGGAATTGAATGAGGAACTTGCACAGGCGACGGAATATGACTTGGTCCTAATTGATACGGCTGGCTTTTCGCATAAGAATGAAGGGCAGCTCCACGAGACAAAGGAATTGATTGACCGGGTTCCAGGCGGGTATGACAAAGAAGTTTATTTGGTCCTGAGCGCTACCACGAAATATCGGGATCTTTTGGATATCGCAGATATCTATATGAAAAATTTTCAATTTAAAATGATTTTTACAAAATTAGATGAAACAAGTTGTTTTGGCAATATACTAAATATGAAGCTGTACACCGGTGCAGATTTGTCATATACTACTTATGGGCAAAATGTGCCGGAGGATATTGAGATTTTCAATACCCAGAATATTGTAAAGCTTCTGCTTGGAGGAAAATAATTTATGGACCAGGCAGAAAAATTGAGAAGCATCGTAAAAAAGAATCAAAAGAATACGCCCAAAGCGCAGATTTTTACTGTTACTAGTGGAAAAGGCGGGGTAGGAAAGTCAAATGTCGTGGTAAATCTTGCTGTGCAGATGCAAAGACGTGGTAAGAAAGTCATTATTTTTGATGCAGATTTTGGTCTTGCAAATGTGGAAATCATGTTTGGGGCGATTCCTAAATATAATCTCAGTGATGTGATTTACAGAGGAAAGACTGTACAAGAGATTATTACGCCAGGTCCGTTGGGGATCGGATTCATCTCAGGTGGCTCTGGGATTATTGGGATAAATAATCTCTCCAAGGACCAGCTAAAATTTCTAGTTGGAAATCTGTCTAAACTTGATGAATTGGCAGATGTGATCATTATTGATACCAGCGCTGGGATTTCAGATAACGTGCTGGAATTTGTAATGGCAAGCCCAGAGATTTTATTGCTGGCTACGTCCGAGCCTAGTTCTCTGACAGATGCATACTCTCTCTTGAAAGCATTGCATCGTAATGAGGAATTTCGGCAGGCAGAGACAAAAATCAAAGTGATTTCCAACCGCGTGGCTTCAGAAGAAGAAAGCATGGGAATATTTGAAAAGTTAAATGCAGTCGTGGGTCAGTTCTTAAATGGAAATTTGGAGTACTTGGGAATGATTCCACAGGATATTGCCATGGAAAAAGCGGTACGTCAGCAGCAGCCAGTAAGTATTTTGTATCCTGAAGCAAAATCATCAAAAGCATTTGAAATCTTGACAGATTGCCTGATTGATGGAGCGGTAGTGCCAATACAGGAGAAAAAAGGGATTTTACAATTACTATCCCGCTTTATTTTTAAAAGAATTTAAAGACAGAGGTGTGGAATGGGTTCTGACATTATAAAAGTTGGAGATAAGGTTGATATTCGGATTTTACAGCAGGTAGAGCAAGGAAGAAAGAGCGGGCTGCGTCCGACTACTTATCGCAGCAAAGTGCAGGATATTAAGAAAAACGGGGAAATGGAAATAGGAGTGCCCACAGAAAGAGGGGATAACGTCATAGTTCCCTCTGGCGTTCGCCTGGAATTCTTGTTTTATACCCGAACAGGCATGTATCGTTGTATTGGGCATATTAAGGATCGCTACATCAAAGAACGGATGTATTTGCTTTTGTTTGAAAGGAAGACTCCCCTGGAGAAATTTCAACGGCGGCAGTACTATCGCTTTGAGTGTCTCTTGGATATTTATTACTATCCTGTTACAAAAGGGGAAGCGCAGGAAATACCATTAGAGGAACTGAAAGAACTTCGGAAGATTGGGTGTGAGCAAGAAGTTCCAAGGAACGCAGTCGCAGTGGACATCAGTGGCGGAGGACTGCGGTTTATATCAGATGAACCAGGAGAGCGAGGGGACTATGTCTTAATGCTGATTGACCTAAAAGGGCAGGAGACCACGCATCACCTGGAAATTTTGGGAGAAATTTTATTTTGCAAGTGCCTTGAAAATGATCCACAGATAAAGAAAGACGCCAAAAATAAATATGAATATCGGACGCAGTTTATGATAAAGCCCAAAGAGCGGGAAAAGATAATTAAGTACATTTTTGAGCAGGAACGTAAGAACAGACAAAAGGGATGATTGTATGAAAAAAAATATTTTAGTTGTTGATGATTCTGCACTCATGAGAAGAGTTATTTGTGATATAATTACTTCAGATGGTACATTTCAGGTAACAGATGTTTGCAGGGATGGTCTAGAGGCATACGAAAAGTTAAAATCCACAACGTATGATGCAGTAGTTTTGGATGTAAACATGCCTCGTATGACTGGACTGGAATTACTGGAGAAATTACAGCAAGACGGCATTAAAGCGACGGTCCTCATGGTAAGTACCCTGACTACCCGGGATGCTGATGTAACAATTCGAGCTATGGAGCTTGGGGCTATTGACTTTGTAACGAAACCTAATAACATTATTGAGGCAAAGGGAGATGATTTCCGCAGAGGCATCCTTAATATTTTGCAGGCGGTTACAAAGTCTGAAAACAGTAAAAATGCTTTGAATGCTCCTGGGAAAGTCACGCCAGCTTTGGAAAAATCATCGCTAAAACGTCCAAAGACGCTCCAGCGCGCTGGAAATAATAAATTGATAGCGCTTGCGTGTTCCACTGGAGGTCCCAAAGCGCTTCAGAGCGTTATCCCATATTTACCAGCAGATATGAATGCGCCGATGGTATTGGTGCAGCATATGCCGAAAGGATTTACAAAGTCTATGGCGGAACGCTTGAACGAGACTAGCAAAGTCGAGGTCCGTGAGGCAGAGGAAGGCGACGTATTGAAGAAAGGATGCGTGTATATTGCGCCGGGCGGGCAGCATATGGAGGTACAAAAGAAAGCAGACGGAACGCATGTGATCCGTTTGAATGATGCGCCAGCTATTGGTGGTCTTCGCCCTTGTGCGAATATAACCTATAAGTCTCTTAAGACGAGCGGTTATGACGAGATTGTCTGTGTCGTGCTTACCGGAATGGGTGCAGATGGCACAGAGGGAATCGTTGCCCTGAAAAAGCGGAAGCCCGTACATGTGATTTCACAGGATGCGAAAAGCTGTGTGGTATACGGGATGCCTAAAGCAGTCGTAGATGCAGGTGTTGTAAATGAAGTAGTTCCATTAACTGATGTTGCGCACACAATAATAAAGAACGTGGGGGTACAGTGATATGGATGTAAGCCAATACCTTGAGATTTTTATTGATGAAACGAATGGACATTTGCAGAACTTGTCAGACTGCATTATGACCTTGGAAAAAGAGCCGGAGAACATGGACACGATCAATGAGATTTTCCGTGCGGCTCATTCTTTAAAAGGAATGGCGGGAACTATGGGATTTAAGCGGATGCAGCGCTTAACCCACGATATGGAGAATGTGTTTCAAGAAGTCCGCAGTGGCAATATGAACGTTACCAGCGGTCTGGTGGACGTCCTGTTTCAGTGCCTGGACGCTATTGACGCATATTTAGAGAATGTGAAGGAAAGTTCTGACGAAGGAACCGATGATAATGAAGCTATCGTTCAAGAACTGAATGATATTTTAGCTGCAGGAATCGGAGTAGAAAAGAAAGAGCCAGAAAAGAAAGAAGTTCCCACAGAACAGCCAGGGGATGAAAAATATCCGAAAAAATATCTGGATATGGAATTTTCTGAGAAAGAAAAAGAGGAATTGCGGGAAGCAGAGAGCAAAGGAATGAGCATTTATGGAGTGACCGTGTTTATTCAAAAGGAATGCTTGCTAAAAGCCGCGCGTGCCTTTTTAGTCTTTAAAGCAGTAGAGGATTATGGGAATATTATTGCATATAATCCAAGTTCCCAGGATATTGAGGATGAGAAATTTGGAAATGATTTTAGCTTCTACCTGGTAAGTGAAGAGGATTTGGCGAGAATTCTGGAAGTTTCCAAAGCAGTTTCTGAAATTGGCGAGGTAGTTGGCGAAAAAATAAAATATAGTGAATTGACTGCCGCAGCTGAGAAGAAAGAGGCGGCAGAGGCAGCAAAAGCAGCGGAAGTAGCGAAACAAGAGGAAGAGGAAAAACAAGTGCCTGCCGCAAAGCAGGTGCCTGCCACGAAGAAAGCAACGACAGGAAAGCCTGTAACAAACCGCACAGTGCGGGTAGATATTGAAAAACTGGATGCATTAATGAATCAGGTCAGCGAGCTGATTATAGCCAAAAACTCGCTTGTTGCCATTGGTTCTAGTTCAGATGGCGGAGCTTGCGGCGCAAACTCTCAGGCATTTCATGAGCAGATTGAATATCTGGAGAGAATTACGACAGGACTTCATGAATCTGTAATGAAAGTCCGCATGGTTCCAATCGAGAGCGTTGTCCAAAAATTCCCAAGAATGATCCGTGACTTATCTAAGAAATTAGATAAAAAAATGGAATTGTATATGACAGGTGAAGATACGGAGCTGGATCGTACGGTAGTGGATCAGATTGGCGATCCCTTGCAGCATTTGCTTCGTAATTCAGCAGACCATGGACTTGAAAGCACAGAAGTTCGTCGCAAGAGGGGCAAGCCTGAGTCTGGTTCTATCCATTTAAATGCTTTCCAGGAAGGAAATAATGTCATCATCGAGGTCAGCGACGATGGAAATGGCATTGACACAGAGAATGTTAAGAATAAGGCGATTGAACGTGGGTTGCTGACTCCCGAGCAAGCGGAGGCATTGAGCCAAAAAGAAATTATCGATTTCTTGTTTATGCCCAGTTTTTCCATGGCAAAGAAGATTTCTGACATTTCTGGGAGAGGCGTAGGCCTTGACGTGGTAAAATCTAATATCGAAGCTTTAGGCGGAGATGTCGAGGTCAAGAGCGTGCTCGGAGAAGGTTCGAAATTTACCGTGCGCCTGCCATTGACTTTGGCGATTATTCAGGCATTAATGGTAGAAGTTAGAGGAGAGAAGTATGCGATCTCGCTTGGAGCCATTGAAACGATTGAGGAAATACTGCCCGAAGAAATCAAATTTGTCCAGGCAAAAGAAGTCATTCATATCCGGGGAATCGTGATTCCGTTGATCCGTTTGGATCAGCTTCTTGATTGCGAGCCGGAAGAAAAAGAGCGTGAGAGCCTAACGGTCATCATTGTGCGCAAAGGCGATAAGGTTGCGGGATTGATTGTTGATGAGTTGAACGGACAACAGGAAATCGTAATTAAGTCCCTTGGCAAATACATCAATAACAGCAGCAAGATTATTAGCGGCGCTACTGTTTTAGGAGATGGCGAGGTTGCTTTAATCCTGGATGTGAATACATTATTTTAGGGGGTGTTGAGATGGCAAATAATATCGCTTTGGCGGAAAATAGCAAGAAGCAGTTTATTGTAGTGAAGATCGGTAGTGAACAATACGGAATTGATATCAGTTATGTGGATAATATTGTTCGTATGCAGAAGATTACCAGAGTTCCCAAGGCGCAGTCTTATTTTAAGGGAATCATCAACCTCCGCGGGGAGATTGTTCCGGTTATGAGCATAAGGACAAAGATGAATTTGGAGCCGGATGAATTTACAGACGTCACCAGAATCATCATTTTGAAACTCGAAGAACATGGAGTACTGGGGATTGTAGTAGATGAGGTTAAGGAAGTTGTAACTTTGGCTCCGGATGAAATTGACAAGGTTGCTTATGATGCTAAGAATGTTAAGAGCAATTTTATTAATGGAGTAGGAAAGCATGGAGAAGAATTAATTTCTCTGTTTGATACCAACAGCATCATTGATGAGCCGGAAATGGTATAGGCAGATTTAGAAGAAGGCTGTTGTAGAAGCGTGAAGCTTTGTGCAACAGCCTGTTCACAATCACTATGGTAATAAAACCTCAGTAAGAGGAAGGAATGGAGCACTTATGGCGAAATTTAGTTTAGAACAGGTAAATGATCAATATTTTGATGTACTGAAAGAGATTGGAAATATTGGAGCAGGAAATGCCACTACGGCAATTTCAAATATGTTAAGCATTAAGGTGAATATGGATGTACCGAAGGTAGAGTTTTTGACGTTTCAGGAGCTTCCTACGGCTATTGGCGCTGAAGAGGAGACTGTGGTTGGGATTTACCTGGAAGTGGAGAGCGACATCAGTGGAAGTATGATGTTTTTGTTAAAGATGGATTCCGCACGCTATCTTGTGAACCGCCTGATGGGCAGGACTGACGGGTATGCAGAAGAGTTTAATGAAATGGATATGTCGGCTATTAAGGAGATTGGCAATATTATTTCAGGTTCTTATTTATCGGCATTATCAACAATGACGAATATGGTGATTACTTCCTCCATACCGTATCTTGCCATTGACATGGCGGCTGCAATCTTAAGCGTGCCTGCCATTCAGTTTGGACAATACGGGGATAATGCACTTTTGATTCAGACGGAATTTGGCGATGAAGTGAAGATACAAGGATTTTTTATCTTGATGCCTGATGTTGAATCCTATGATAAGATTTTAACATCATTGGGGATTACACTATAAGAGGAGCATGGTTATGGCTACAGTTAAGGTTGGAATGGCAGATTTGAATATTTGCAGAGCACCAGATATGATTACTACATTAGGGTTGGGGTCTTGCATTGGAATCGCAGTATATGATTCAGTTACGAAAATAGGTGGATTAGCGCACATTATGCTTCCAGACAGTACCCAGATGAGGAATAATTTAAATATTGCAAAATTTGCAGATACAGGAATAGAGGAATTGGTCAGGAGAATGGTTGCGGCGGGCGCCAATAAAAGGCGCCTTGTTGCTAAAATAGCAGGCGGTGCGAGAATGTTTGAGGTAAAAGGCATGTCTGGAATTGGAAACGTGGGCGAGCGTAATGCGATTGCTTCAAGAAAAAAGTTAAAGCAGCTTGGAATTCCGCTGGTTGCAGAGGATACGGGGCTTAATTTTGGGCGGACAGTGGAGTTGTATCCAGAAACGGGAGAATTTTACATTAAGGCAGTGGGAAAGACCGTGAAAATAATTTAAAAGGTGATGGGATATGAAAACAAAACAGGTACCGATAATGATCACACTGTTTGCAGGATTAATCACCTGTTTGCTGGGATTTGTAACACAAATGGACACAAGTCGGTTTATAATAACGTTGGTGATTGTTTTAATATCCTTTTATATTCTGGGATGCATTGCAAAATTAGTGTTGGATAAAAATTTCAGGGAAGAGACAGAAGAAGCCACGGATGAGGCGGCGGATGAGACAGAGCCCGAAGACGAAGAAGGGGCTTCTGAGGAGTCCGCAGAAGAAGAATAGATAACACGGAAGGCCTTAATGGCGTTTCCGTAGTTTTGGGGGCTTTGGATGAACGCAGCAGAAAGAGAACAATTGTGGGCTGAATTTTTAAAGAGACCTACACTGGAATTAAGAGAACAGATTATAGTGGAATATGCGCCGTTAGTAAAAATTGTGGCAGGACGTCTCAGCATGTATCTAGGATATAATGTCGAATATGATGACCTGGTAGGGTATGGTATTTTTGGGCTTATTGATGCCATAGATAAGTTTGACATCAATAAGGATGTAAAATTTGAAACTTATGCAAGCTTGAGAATTCGGGGCTCCATTCTGGATCAAATCCGTAAAATGGACTGGATTCCCAGGACCGTAAGGCAAAAACAAAAGAAAATTGAGAGCGCAATCAAAAAGATTGAAGCTAGCACAGGTAGGACAGCGTCGGATGAAGAGATTGCCGAAGAGCTTAAGGTGAGCAGTGATGAACTTTTAAATTGGCAGTCACAGCTAAAAATTACCAACATGGTTTCCCTGAATGAATATGTGGATCAGGGAATGGAGCCGGTGATGGATGCCAAGGGCAATTCCCATTTCATTCAGCCTGAAGATGCTGTGGCAGAAGACGAGCTGAAGAAAATGCTGGGGGAAGCCCTGGAAATCCTTACGGAAAAAGAACGCAAGGTCATTACATTATATTATTATGAAGATTTAACCTTAAAGGAAATCAGTAATGTCCTGGAGGTTTCAGAATCCAGAATTTCCCAGCTACACACAAAGGCATTAACGAAAATGAAAAAGACGTTGGGACCATACATGAATATATTGGTGGATTGAGAGGAGGGAGTAAAAGTTCATGGAAGTTAAAAATGGCTATTTTAAATTAGATATCAGAGAGATGGGGGCGTTTCTTCAAATATATCCCCCAGAAAATGGCGGAAAACAGCTCGAAGTCAAAGAAGTTTTGGAATATCTGGAACGAAAAGGATATTCAGGATTTCAGCTAAAAGAACTGAATGACGCCATATTGTCTTCGACGGGGACAAACGTTAAAGAAATCTATATCGGGGACGGCAGTGGCTTCGACGAAGATGAGGAAATGGAAGTGACAGTTTCAGGGGACAAAATGTTGGTTTTCTGCCGTTTTTATGCTCCTTCCAATAAGGGGTCATTGATGACCGAACAGGATATTGTTGGAGTTTTGAGCTCCCAGAAAGTGACATCTGGAATTCAGCAAGAAGCCATTCAAAACTTCTTGAAGAACCGTCAATATTGTACTGACTTTATTTTTGCGAAAGGCACTCCTCCCATAAATGGAAAAGATGCTAAAATTGAGTATCTTTTTAATACGAACCACAATCTCAGGCCTAAAAAAAATGAAGATGGCACGGTCGATTATCGGGAGCTCAATACGATTAGCCATGTGGAAAAGGGACAGACGCTTGCAAAATTGCATCCGCCAGTTCCGGGAACGCCTGGGAAAGATGTATATGGCAACCCTATTAATGGACGGCAGGAAAAGAATTTAAAACTGGAGTATGGGAACAACATAACGCTCTCAGAAGATAAAATGGAGATTTATTCTAATGTTACTGGGCATGCCAGCTTAGTGAACAGCAAAGTATTTGTGGCGGATGTTTTTGAAGTGCCTGCAGATGTAGACAATGCTACAGGGAACATTGTTTATGACGGAAATGTAGCAATTAAAGGAAACGTTAAGAGCGGATTTTCTGTCAGAGCAAAAGGCGACATCGTGATTGACGGCGTGGTCGAAGCAGCATTTCTGTCTGCCGGAGGCCAGATTATCGTAAAACGGGGCATTAATGGAATGGGCAAGGGCAAGGTGGAAGCTAAGGAAAGCCTGATATCTAAGTTTATTGAGAACGCCACAGTTAAGTCTGGCGGCTTCATTGAGACAGGGTGCATTCTACACAGCCAGGTATCAGCCGGAGCAGACATCCGTGTCAGCGGAAAAAAGGGGTTTGTCAGCGGCGGTTTGATTCGTGCTGGAAATGTGATAGAGGCTCAGACCATAGGCTCTGAAATGGGAACGATTACCAAGATCGAAGTAGGCGTAGATCCTTCTGTCAAAGAACGATACAAGGAAATGCAAGAAAGCGTGGAAGAGATTGTCAAAGAAATCGAAAGAATGCGTCCCATCCTGGTAAATTTTAATGAGAGACTTCAGAAAAAAGAAACCGTTTCGCCAGAGCGGGTACAGCAGGTACAGCAAATTGCGAAAGGGTTCCGTGAAAAGCAAAGTCAGCTTAAGAAACAAAAGGATGAGATGAAAAAACTTCAAGAGAGAATCAAGATGTCTACGAATGCAAAGATAAAAGTTCGAGGAACTATTTATCCAGGCGTCAATATTACAATCTCTGATATAACCCTGAATATTAAGCACGATCGTTCTCATGCGAGATACGTAAAGGAACGGGGGGAGATTGTTGCCCGTCCTTTGTAGGATCTTGATAATAGCGCATATGAAGACACAAAGGATCGATATGAATCGCTTGTTTTTGCCAATGAGTGTGTGGAAGGGAGGAAAACATGGCTATTAGACCAGTTGAATTTAGTGGAGTTGTGCAGAGAAGCCAGGATATGAGCACCTTAAAGCAGAATGAGGACAATAAGCCGATGCTGCAACAGCATAACGTGCAGACACAGTTTGCGAAAGAAACCGTACACCATATGCATCAGGTGAACCATGCCAATGATTCTGACAATCCAGAGAAAAAGTTTGATGCCCGGGAAAAAGGGAGTAATGAATATGAGGATCATCGGACGAAGAAGAAAAAGAAGAAGGACGATAACAGTGGAAAGGTGAATGTCAAAACTTCTTCAGGCGGTTTTGATATGAAAGTATAGGTAGTAAAATGAGTGTGTTAGAAATTGTTTTATTAGTTGTTGGAATTGTTCTAATGATTGCCAGTTTTTTTATTACGGAAAAACTGTCTAATAAAGAATTGGATAAGATTGCAGAACTTAGTACGGAAGAAATGCAGAAGATTCTGGAACACAATTTAAACGATGCCCAGGTGAAAGTAAACAGCATGGTAGACCAGGTTGTGGATCATTCCATAGAGAAATCCATGGAGATTGTGGAGCGTGCCTTGGACAAAGAGACGAATGAGAAGATGAGGGTTCTTACAGAATACTCTGACACCGTATTGGAATCTATCAATAAAACACACAATGAAGTCATGTTTTTGTATAGTATGTTGAATGACAAACATTCGGAATTGACAAAATATGCCGGGAATCTAGCACAGCTTGCAATTCATTTGGAAGAGCTGCAGCAAAATATTCAGAAAACGGTGGACGAGTCAGATGAAATTCTTCATAAGGTTCAGGAGTCTAAAAATACAGAGCCAGATCCGCCAGAAATTGCTTCCCAAGAGGCCCCTGCACAGAAAGATGAATCATCTGCGAAAGAGCAAGATGAACTTGTCAATCATAATCAGATGATTCTTAAGAAATATAAGGAAGGAAAATCTGCGGTGGAGATTGCAAAAGAATTAGGTCTGGGTGTCGGAGAAGTAAAGCTTGTAATAGGATTATTCAGAGAGGAAGAATTGTAATTTATGAAATTAAAATATTATTTGCGTGGATTAGGAATTGGCATTATATGTACCGCAATTATTATGGGAATTGCCCTCTCAGGAAATAAAAGGGAAACTTTGACTGACGCAGAGATTATCGAACGCGCAAGGCTTCTGGGAATGGTAATGGAAGAGGAGGCAAAGGAACCAGCGGAAGATGAAGAACCGCCAAAGGTCCGGGGACCGTTGAATGAGAAAAAAGAAGAGAAGCAAGAAGAGAAACTAGAGGATAGCCCAGAACCGCAAGAGAATGGGGAAGATGATTCTGATACCCCATCTGAGCCAGAGGGAAATGATGATCAGACCCCGGATAGTCAGCCACAAGAGGATGACATGCTAGGAACTGTGCAATTCGAAATTAAGTCAGGGGAATTTTCTGACGTAATAAGTCAAAAGTTGTTTGAAATAGGACTTGTTGCAGACGCCACTGCCTTTAATCAATATCTAACTCAGAAAGGGGCAGACGATTCTCTTCGAGTAGGCGTTTATCAGATTCCAAAAAGTGCGACGGATGATGAAATTATCCAAATTTTGCAAGGAAAAAGCCTGTAGGACTTGCAAGCACATAATTTTTATGATAATATAAAAGCCGAATTGCAGTAATCAGCAATTTATAGTTAGCTCAGGTCATGAATTTTTTGATGATTTAATGACATCAAACACATGTGCAGATCGGAAAGCTGGTGCCTTTTCGGTAGTTTCCCGGGAGGAAGCACATGGAAGATTAAAACCAAACGGAGGTAGAGAAATGGGCGTTATTTCAATGAAACAGTTATTAGAGGCAGGTGTTCATTTTGGACATCAGACAAGAAGATGGAACCCCAAAATGGCTCCCTACATTTATACGGAGAGAAATGGTATTTATATCATTGATCTTCAGAAATCAGTAGGGAAAGTAGACGAAGCTTATAAGGCAGTGGCAAATATTGTTGCCGAAGGCGGTACGATTCTTTTTGTTGGAACGAAGAAGCAGGCGCAGGATGCTATCAAGGCGGAAGCAGAGCGCTGTGGAATGTTCTATGTAAATGAAAGATGGTTAGGCGGCATGCTGACAAACTTCAAGACTATCCAGAGCCGCATTGGCAGATTGAAAGCAATTGAGGCTATGGCAGAAGACGGCACCTTTGACGTTCTTCCCAAGAAAGAAGTTATCGCACTACGCAAAGAATGGGAAAAATTAGAGAAGAATCTTGGCGGAATTAAGGAAATGAAGAGAATTCCGGATGCAATTTTTATTGTTGATCCTAAGAAAGAAAGAATTTGCGTGCAAGAGGCTCATACATTGGGAATTCCATTGATTGGCATCTGTGATACCAATTGCGATCCTGAAGAGTTAGATTATGTAATTCCGGGAAATGATGATGCGATCAGAGCCGTGAAATTGATTGTTTCTAAGATGGCAGATGCAGTAGTGGAAGCAAATCAGGGAACAATTGAGGAAGACGTTGCCGAGGCTACGGTAGAGGCAGCAGAAGCAGAATAATAAATACAGCGGCTTTATGCTACAGATTTTGTATGAATGTTATGAGAGGACAGACAATATTGCCTGTCCTCAATTAAAGTATATTTGAGATAACAGTTTACCTTGCAAGCTTTATTCAGGATTGTTATCATGTTTGGAATTAGAATAATAGATGGAGGAATTAAAAATGGCTATTACAGCAGCAATGGTAAAAGAATTAAGAGAGATGACCGGAGCAGGCATGATGGACTGCAAAAAGGCTTTAAATGAGACCAATGGCGATATGGATGCCGCAGTAGAATTTTTGAGAAAGAATGGACAGGCAAAAGCAGAAAAGAAAGCAGGGAGAATAGCTGCAGAAGGACTTTGTACCGTAGTTGTAAAGGATGATAAAACTGCAGCCGTAGTGGAAGTAAATTCCGAAACAGACTTTGTTGCTAAGAATGATACATTTAAGGACTTTGTGGAAGCGGTGGCAACACAGGCGGTAAACTCTGATGCTGCAGACTTGGAAGCATTTATGGCTGAGGCATGGAAAGAAGATTCTAGCAAGACAGTAAAAGATGCCTTGGTAGAAAAAATTGCAGTGATTGGTGAAAATCTCAATATCCGAAGGTTTGAGAAAGTTGTTGCAGAAAATGGATGCGTTGTTTCTTATATCCATGGCGGCGGAAGAATTGGCGTTATCGTAGAAGCAGAGACTTCTGTTGTCAATGATGCTGTCAAAGAAGCTTTGACAAATCTCGCTATGCAGATTGCAGCTCTTTCTCCAAAATATGTTTCCAGAGACGAAATCAGCGAAGAGTACATTGCTCATGAGAAAGAAATTCTGCGGGCGCAGATTATGAATGATCCCAAAGAATCCCAGAAACCTGAAAAAGTTATCAATGGAATAATAGAGGGACGTGTCAGCAAGGAGCTGAAAGAGATCTGCCTTGTAGACCAGGTATATGTGAAGGCAGAAGATGGAAAACAGACTGTTGGAAAATATTTGGAGGCGGTTTCCAAAGAAGCTGGCGCAACAGTTTCTGTGAAGAGATTTGTTCGCTTTGAGACTGGAGAAGGACTGGAGAAGAAACAGGAGGATTTTGCTGCTGAGGTTGCTGCGCAGATGAATCAGTAAACTTCTGAGAAGAATTGATTTACGAACCCCTGAAAATCCCATAGAATGGGCATTTTCAGGGGTTTTTTGCGTTCTAAGGAGAGGTTCATAATTTATCGTAAATT
>OFFE01000007.1_pt1 | contig 153269 bp, 136 predicted proteins | sample 1521371 | NCBI WGS metagenome assembly OFFE01 (sample SAMEA3504131, study PRJEB24116) | mouse gut metagenome | biome: mouse gut; feature: mouse-associated habitat; material: faeces | place: Denmark | collected 2011 | reverse complement strand
AAAGAAGCACACTCAACACACAAAGTATCCCACAGCCAATCCAAATTTTCTTTTTATTTGTTTTCATCTTAATCCTCCCATTATTGTGATATATTTATCTCTTTATACGACAAATATATCACTTGTTTCCCCTTGTGTCAATAAATTCCTCTTCCGGACATGCTTTCAGGAACTTCCTCACCATTGAAGCCCATGCGCACACAAGCTTTGCAGAAGCGTCCATGTGCTCCCCGATCTCACTGCTGGTGTAGCCCTGGGACATTAAAATCATTGCGTCTATCCCCTCTCAGCCTCCTGCCAGACCATGTGACAATGCGGTTCAGCAGGTCATGGTCGGAAGCCTTTTTCTGCGTATTTGCACCAAAAATACGTATTTTATTAAGAATACTTACAATATCCTCCTGCGCAGGCATGCCCTACAATGCCTCCAGACCACATACCGGGGCTTACCGTGTTGCTGTAACCGCAATAAGAGGCCTGTTTCATACATTTTCCTCCAATTCTATCTTTCATAAATTATTGGCATTTATTCCATGCCTAATTATATATAAGCAAAAAAGCCAGACGGAATTGAATCTCCCAATCTGGCTCTTAACTTATCTATATTTTCTCCCAATCAAATTCTATTTCTCCCAATTTTCAGCCTATCTATATTTCATTTGTAAAAAGAAATCCAGAGCGATAATAACTATGGCCCGCCCCCCTGTGGCAATTTTCACTTACAGAGTCTTTGCGAATCCTTATAGCAAACCTTCCTTTCTTATGTATTTGGTCCATCTGCCGCCGGATTCCCTGTGTTTTAGTTTGGACAAAATCAGCGAAAACCCTGCATTTATGCGGCTTCCTTAACCTTGTCCTATTATAACGCATTAGTCTATTCTGCGCACAATTCCTGTTGCTTTCATATGAAATATTCCTCCATTTACATTTTCTATCGTTCGCCGCGGCGCAATCTCTTTTATGAAATTAACTTCCTGTGATGATAGTATTTGTAAATAAATGAAATTTATTCAATAGAGTATTTTAAAGTCCAAAAACCACACGAGCACTTGACAAACCTATACAACAGGGAGTAAAATTTACATTGCATAAAAAAATACAATATCATATAAACAGGAGGAGAAGATGATATGAAAAGAATGAAACATGTAATTATTGGTTTATTGGCACTGGGAATGATATTTACAATGACAGCCTGTGGAGGCAAAGAACAGACCGTTACATACCAGGGCGAAATGGAAGAAAACGGACTCAAAGCAAAAGACACTATGACCTTTTCAGCAAAAGGCGATACCGTAGAAAAGCTTACGGAAGTGATCGAATTTGATATTTCTTCCTTTGAGGATGACGTAAAAGAACAGCTCAATTCCGTTTACGAAGAATTAGCAGGACAGTATAACGAAATCGAAGGCGTAAGCTGTAAAATGACCGCCGAAGATAACACCATCACATTCAATATAGATGTTGACACCACAGGAGACGCCGTAAAAGAACTGACATCCAAAGGTCTGCTGGATATGGCAGGCGGCGATGGGAGCGGCAAAATTTCCTTAAAAGCCAGTGAAGAATCCTTAAAAAGCAACGGATACACAAAATCAGAATAAAAGCGATAAAAAAGAAGCTGCAGCCTGAAAACGGTTGCAGCTCTTTTTATTATCACTTAGTCATGCAGCTCATCACTGTCAAAAGTTTCACAATATCTTGCAAAAAAGGACGGCGCTTCCCCTTTGATATAAAGATGGGAAACATCTCCGAATCGGCTGATACGAAATGATGCAATCCCTTCTCTCCTCTCTTCTGTCATCACCGTGGAAACGGAGGACGGCGCAGCGCAGAACCCATGCCAGAGCGTCATCGGCGAAACGCCGATCAAGTGCCCCAGCAGCACGCACTCCAATGCAAAATGGCAGAAGAATGCAATCGTATCTCGATTTGCCAGTTCTGCGCGGTAACAATTACCGTCCCGAACATATCCATGCTTTTCTAACAGCGCGTCAAACGATTTTGTCACATGCACATACTCTTCCCACACGCCGCCTTCTTTCATCAAAGCAGTCTGAGCCCATGCGTCCCTGTCATAATATTCCCTGACGTTTGTCCAGTCCTGCGGCAGAAAATCCCAGCAGTTGATTTTATATCCCTTGTCAGGCCGTATGACTTTTGCGGGAAATTCCTGCAGCCAGTCACATTCTTCCGCCTGCATCCTCTTTTTTTGAAGGGTGGGAAGCGCCGTATCCTTTGCCCTTCCCAGAGGTGAAACATAACAATAGTCTATTTTTTCGCCTGCAAGATATTCTGCAAGATACTCCGCTTCCCGAAACCCTTTGGGAGTCAGGGAATCTTTTTCATAGTCCGGCTCTCCGTGCCGTATAAAAAGCAGTCTCATTCTTAAACCTTATCCTTTAAAACATATAATTTTTTCAGCGCCTATGCGAAGGATCAGACCGTTTCTGCATGCGGTCCTGTTCCCACGTTTCTCTTTTCATCACCTGAGGCGCTTACCGGCACAGTTCACACATCTGCTGCCATTTCTTCTCCATATCCGCTACCAGCGCAAACTGCGTTCTGCATCGGTCAAGATTGTGCTTCTCTCTTGAAATTTTAAAATAAACGTCGCCTTCCAGGTAATCTGCCAGAAAACGCATGCCGCATTCTAACGTCATCATTTTCGCTCCCATCGGCAGTACCTTGATTTCATTCGGCGTCAGCCTTCCGCCGCAGCCTTCTAAAAATCCTTTGACGTAAATCTCAAATAATTCCAGGGACAGCGATACTTTTGATACATCCGGCTCGTCTTCTGCAGCCGTATTCGCCCCAAAACGGATCGCATCGCCGAAATCATGCGCGGAAAGTCCCGGCATTACCGTATCCAGATCGATCACGCAGATCGCCTGATGCGTATCGGAATCGATCATAATATTGTTCAGTTTCGTATCGTTATGCGTAACCCGCAGCGGCAGCTCGCCTTTTGCCAGCATATCATGAAGTTCGGATACTTCCTTGCTCCTTGCCCGCACAAACGCAATTTCTTCCTGCACTTCGGCAGCCCTGCCCTTTACGTCCGCTTCTACTGCTTTTTCAAAATCCTGATATCTTTTCGCCGTATTATGGAAATTCGGAATGGTTTCATGCAGCGTCTCCGCCGGGAAATTGGCAAGCTGCGCCTGAAATTTGCCGAACGCTACGGCGCTCTGGTAAAAATCTTCCTTGCTTTCTACCGCATCAAATGTCTGTGCGCCTTCAATAAACTCATATACGCGCCACTTACTGCCGTCTTCATCCGTATAGTATGAAGATCCGTCTTTCGTCATGACTACGGTAAGCGTCCCTCTCTTGGGATCTCCGCCTGTGCGGCTGATCTCCTCCCGCAGAAACGACGTCACATGCAGAATATTTTCCATCAGCTCATCCGTATTTTTAAATATCGTCGTATTGATCCCCTGCAGAATGTATTTCCTGCCCTCTGACATTTTGGCAAGATATGTATGATTAATATGTCCGCTGCCGTACGGCTCTACAGAAACCACATCCTGCTCTACTAAAAACTGTTTCAAAAGCTGTTTCTTTTCCATTTGTATCCCTCTCCTTATGCTTCCCATAATTGTTCCGGATAAATCCCGTTTGCTTTAAAATCTGCGATTGCTTTCATTACGGTTTCTTTATCTTCTTTATATGTTACTCCATACCAGCGATCCTCGGATTTCAATACCGCAACTTCGGCTTTCTGTTCCTCCATCAGCTGCTGTACGGCAGACGGAAGGAAAAATTCACATTTGAGCGGATTTTCGGACAGATTTTCTTCTAAGAATGCCGGAAAACGCTGCTCCAGCTCATCCATCAGATTCTGCTCGAATCCCCACATATTCATAGATGCAATGCTTCCCTCCGGAATTTTCACCCAGGAAGCGCCCTCATCCTCGGTATATTCCGTTTTATCCCCGTGTCTCTCAATCCTGGTACGTTCGTGGATTTCCACAAGATGACCGTTTTCATCGATTCTGCAGACGCCTCTCGCTACATGACCGTTTTCCGTCAGGGTATTTTCCATAATGTAACCCACCATCACATACTGATACCTGCCGTTTTCCTCTTTCGGACTGCTCAGATAATCATAAATCATCTGAAATGCACGGCGCCCGTAAAAGTCATCCGCATTGATCACTGCGAACGGTCCGTTCACCTGATCCTTGCAGCATAAAACGGCATGCCCCGTACCAAACGGTTTCTGCCTGCCTTCGGGAACCGTATACCCCTCCGGAAGCGCATCTAAATCCTGATAGGCATATGTTACCTGCATCCGTTTTGCAATCCGGTCTCCGATACATTCCCGGAATACTTCTTCATTCTCTCTTTTTATGATGAAGATTACCTTTTCAAATCCAGCCAGCATGGCATCGTAAACGGAAAAATCAAGGATTACATGTCCCGCATCATCCATCGGATCCATCTGTTTTAAGCCTCCGTAACGGCTTCCCATGCCTGCTGCCATAACCACCAATACCGGTTTGTCCATACATCCATACCTCCTGCTTATTTTATTATTCATGTCACCATTGTAACAAACTTACCCGTTTTACACAGTACCATTTACCGCTTTTTGCTTACCACTTTAGAAAATGTGCCGCTCAGCACTTTTTTACCGTTGCTGTTTTTGTAAGATTTGATTTTGTAATAAGCGGTTTTTCCTTTTTTTGCTTTCTTGTCCAGATACTTTTTCGTTCCGCCTTTCTTGATCTCGGCAATTTTTTTATAACCCTTCTTTTTCTTATAAGAACGGTAAATCACATAACCGTCCGCTCCGTTTGTCTTTTTCCAGCTTAACTGGATTCCCTTCTTTGCTTTCTTCGCTTTCAGCCCTTTGGGCACTTCCGGTTTTGTTATCGTTTCCTGCTCCGAGGGTTTTTTCGTAAATTTTGCCGTCAGCTCCGTATCTTTCTGTAAAGAAAACGTATAACGGATCTCCTTCGATACCAGCTTATTTCCCTCATACCAGCCGGCAAATTCATAACCCGCCTGCAAAGATGCCGTAACGGTGACCGACGTTTGATAGGGGGCCTGCGATACGCTGCTGGATGCACTTCCTCCCGTCTGCGCCGTCACCTTCACCTGAAATGTTTTCTTTGCAAACCTTGCTTGAAGCGTCTGTCCCGGCGTCACCGTAAACGTATAATTTTTATCTGCGGAAAGCATCTCTTCACTGCCTTTGATAAACCAGCCGGCAAATTCATAACCTTCTTCCGGTTCTGCCGTCACTGTCACAACATCCCCCGGCATCGCCTGATCGGGAATTCCGGTTACCATTCCGCCTTCCTGACTGCCGGTTTCTACAATCTCTCCGGCATCAATCGGCTTTTCTTCCGGGATCTTAAAACTGTAAACGGCATGAGGAGCCAGTGTATAAACAAAACTGCCCTCTTCCGCCGTGACTTCTGTTTTCTCCACCGTTATTTTATCCGGTTCGGCTAACGTATTCATATCCGTTACATTCTCCGACGCCAGAGACCAGACCTGTATCTTCTGTCCTGTCAGATTCCGGTCCTTTATCGAAAGTGCAACAGAAGCCGCGCTCTCTTCTTTATTATTCACAACCATAACATACGTGTTTCCGTCATCATCTGTCGTGGAATATACGTTGATGTTATTCACGGCAGTATTTCCGCTGCCTGTAAATACGTCATTGCCCACGACCGTCTCACTGACCTGATGATTTCCCGTCATCTGATTGAATAGGGAGAACAAACGGGCGGAAGGAGTCGATACATATTGGTTTCCTTCACTCCCCTCATGGCACTGAATGACACACTGCTGCCACGCGCCCAGATTATCGCTTCCCGCCGTGGTATCCACAAGGCAGTGTTTGTTCTGGTATGCCGCTCCGGCATTGACACAGTCGATCATATGGTTTGCAATATAAATCGCATGCCCCAGAGAAGTCTGATAATTGCTTGCCGGACTGACACTTAAAATTCCAAATTCGGAAACCGCCACTTTTTTACTGTCATCGTTTGTCACCGTATGCATTTTATTTTTATAGGTTGCGATTTGATTGGAATAATTCTTTGCTTTTACCAGAGAATCTCCATAACCGGTAACGCTTTTGCTATAGGGATGAATAATGACGCCGTCATATTTGTCATCGTATCCCTTTTGATGCATCTTGTCGATAAAACTGTTCTGATGCCCGTCATAAATGCCGGAATAAAGTTCAATATTCGGATCTACTGCTTTCATCGCTTCATAATAAGCGACAAATCCCGCCTGATCTGTCTTATAATTGCAGGTAATCTGCGCCCCCCGCGCCGGAATATTGCCGTTTGTCCCGTCTCCGAAAGTAATTTTACCTGTTTTGTAGTCAAAAGTGCACACATTCTCTGCTCCTTTGTCCGCCAGAGAATCTACCACTTCCCACTTTGTTCCTGCGACAAATACTTCCGCCGTATCCTGTACAACCGGAAGATAATACACATAACGTTCCTCATTCGGATTTCCGTCGCTCAAAGACGCCGACGCTCTCCAGTCACCCTTCTTTGCCACTTTGTTGTTGGTCTGAAAATAACTGGTCTGTCCGGAAATCGTCATTCGGTCGCCTTCAATATAAAGATCCACAACGCCCTTGTTATTTTCGCTGAGTCCCGACATCCAATAATTTTGCCCCGTATCGCTGAATTCATTGCCAAGTTCAAACCGTACAACGCCGTAAGGTTCTTCATGCCCGTTTTCCGCACGCACTCTCGCCCAGTCTGTTCCGCCGTTCGGATTGCTTCCGTCGTTGGGCGCGTTTAAATACTCGACCAGATCCGCCGCATCCTCCGGATTTCCTCTTCCCAGGCCATAGACAAAAATCGCTTCTGCATTTAAATCGTCGTAAATCCACTTCATCGCTTCATCCACGCCAAACGCAGGATCTACCGGCTGCTCTCCGGCATTGGAATAGAAATTATTTCCGGCAATCGTCGTCGTTCTCTCCTCGCCTATCGTGTCTTTCCAGGTAAAGAGATTGGAAACCGTACCTCCCGGATAACGTACGGAACCGAAATTGGCTTCTTTTGTAAGCGCATCAAACGCATCGTTGATTTTATTGTTCTCACGATCCCAGGTTCCGTAGCCATAATTATGATAACGATGGTTAATGCCAAACATAGCGGACGGAATATTCCTTATCTCATTGGAAGTATCTACTTCAATTGTAATCGGCATGCCTGCCTCATATGCCTGTACCGCTTCCTGAAGCTGTGTAATCACCTCTTCGATTTCCATAATCTGCGCAGAGGCGTTGTTCTTGATTGCTTCCGCTCTTTGGATTGCCTGCCGCAGGTTTGCCGCCGCTTCATCCGTGCCGTCTGCATGCAGCGCTTCTGCCCTTTCAATCCATGTCTGCAGCCGTTCTCTTACCTCCTGCGTCTCCATTCCTTCGCTGTGCAGATCATAAATTGCTTTGACGGCAGAAGCATCGATCACTTTGTTGTAATAACGGATCTCATCCATTGTCCCGTTCACTGCAGAATTAGCCGCATGATCTCTGTGCGCACCGACGCGGATATTACCGCTGCCGTCTACAAGGCTTCCGGTCAGAGTCTCCTCGTTGGTCAGTACGCCGTCCAGATAAAAACGGACCTTTCTCGGTGAAACGTCTGCAGCGTCCACTGACAACATAATGTGATGCCACTTCTGTCTCTGCACTGTCTGGCTGCAGTACCGGTTTGATGCATCCAGATACGTGCCGTATTTGCCATTGCTTCCAATCGTTAGAATGGCTCTTCCGCTGCCGGTTCCGTCCTGATGAAAAACGCTTGTGTTGTCGCCTGTCATCGTTTGATATTTGATCCATGCTCCGAGTGTAAATGCATTGGAAGACGTCAATCCCATGCCCGCATTCACCAAATTTAATGTGAGATATGAGCTGTTGCTGCCTTGAAAAGATATCGTTCCGTTGCTGTCGCCTTCACCCAAACCGTTTAACGTAACGCCGTCTCCCGTTTTGACCGCAGTCACATTAGAGACGGATGCCTTGCTTGCAAGGCGATCTGATTCTGTTTCCCCTTCAAATGTCCAGTATCCAACCAGCCCGTCCGTCAAATCGGGTTCCGCTGCCCATGCCGCATCATTTTCCGTTTTGAAACAAATGCTGCTGGCAGTCAGACCAAATACCAATGTCATTGCCAGTATTCGTTTCCATAATTTGTTCATATGTACCTCCCTTGTCTTTCTATTATAGTGACATTTTAACATATTTTCATCCCTTTTTACAACATATTAAAGCTATATTGCATAGAATAGCTCTTTTGAGACCAAAACGCTGTCTGCCGCTATAATTATTGAAACGCTGCCTCATAGATACTTTCGATCTGTTTGGCAGCGTTTCATATATTATCCTATGCCTTATTTGATTTTCATTCCCGCTTTTTTCAGTTTCTTAATCAGCTGAGTGCGCTGTTTTCCTTTGAGTTTCTTCGAAAACTTCACTTTCACTTTTGAACCGGTCGATTTAAACGCTTTATTCTTTACGGTTTTCACTTTTGCACCCTTGAAAATAACATTTTTCAGTTTTTTACATTTCATAAATGCTTTTTTACCGATCTTTGTCACGTTTATGCCGATGGTCAGTTTCTGAATCTTGCCTTTATTTGCAAATGCCTGGTCTCCAACCGCCGTCACTTTATAAGACGCGCCTTTGATTGTAATTGCTGCAGGAATTGTAATATTTTTTACATCTTTGCCTTTGATCAGCATTACTGCCCTGCTGCCTGCGTTTGTCACACGATACTGCATGCCGCCGGTCGTTTTTGTATCTCCCAACACGACTGGCTTGTTCAGGCCCGCCTGTGCGCTTACCAGTGCATCCGTAAGTTTTTTCAGCGTATTTGCGTCTGCATTTGCAGGCGCTGCCTTCGCCGCTTTGTAAGCTTCTTCAAACGCTTTCCAAGCCGCATCGGTATAATCCTTGCTGCCGGCTGCAAAAACTGCATCCGCAGCCCTGATCGCTTTCTGCAGGTTTTCTTTTGCCTGCGCGGTTTTGTCTTCCTTCTTCACCAGAATTTTGTTTACATCCAGATCCTCAATCATGCCTGCGACCTGATTTTTGTTCACTGTTTTATCGCTGGTTCCTTCCAGCATTGCCGCCAAATCACTCAGCATATCTTTTGCCTCTTGCAGCTTTGACAAAAGCGCCTGCCAGCTCTCCGGTGTATAATCCGACTGCTTGAGTTTTGAAATGGCGCTCTCTATAGCCCCGATTGCAGTGTTCAGCCCTTCCTGATCGCCTGCATCAGCCGGTGTGCTTGCTGCAGTAAATACCGCTTCCGCCGTGCCTTCCGCCGCAGTCGTGCCTTCGTCTACTAACTGTACTCTGGCAGTTACCGTCACACTTCCTTCCTGTGTTACAGTCAGTTTGTCTCCCTGGATAGATGCTCCCGCTTCGTTCTCTTCGTCACAGGTATATGTGATCACTGCCTCAGCTTTTGCATCCCCCGTATGCCGGATACAGTTCGTATTGTCTATCGTACATGCAGCATTTAAAGTAATTTCAGCTGACGCCTCATCCAGCGCAATATTTTCTCCGGTAAACGTAATGGTTCCAAGCACACATTCACACTGTCCGTTGGCTGTCTTTGTCTTTAACGCTCTTACTGCTTCCTGCAGATCCGTCAATGCATTACTGAAACGATCGGCATTGTTTTCCGCTCCCCATGCCTTATCCTGTTCTGCCTGTTCCACAGCCGCATTATAAATAGGTACAAATTCGTTCCAGCCTGCCGTCGTATATTTCTTTGTGCCTGTTGTCTTATCCTTATTTACCAGGCTGTCATTTTCTACACGAATCTCAAGTTCGTCGGCAAGACCTGCCAGATATTCCGTGAGCGTCTCTTTCGGATGCTTTTCTCCGCGGAATATATAGCTGAGACGAATCAATACTTCTTCCTCGGTCGGTACAATTTCATGCGCAAGAACCGCGTCATCTCCCTCGCCTGTCCTTAAAATTGCCTGCTGTTTGTCAAACCGATCTCCCTCTGTCGTCCTGATATCGATTGTAACCTTATAATCCCTGTAGCGTTCAAATGCGCTTCCTCCCGGCAGCGCCGTTGTTTCGCCGTCTTCTACCAATTCCCATACAGTCCTTGAAACATCGTACTTCGTGGGTTCTCCTGTGAGAGTCACATCTGCATCCGTTCCGTTCAATAGTGCTGTAAGCGCCTGCTCGAACACTTCCTTTTTGTTCTGCTCCTGTCCGGAAGCGCTCTCCAGCGTGGAAAGATCGTTCAGGCAGTCTTTACCTACATACATTGCAAAATCTTTCATTCCGCCCGAAAAATCTTCCATGTTCCCGGACACTTCCGGATTTTCATTGTAACCGACGCAGAATGTGCTGGTATTGTAGTTCACCGTCAGAGGTCCCGACGTGATCTCGTTGTTTGCCGTTCTTCGGTACTCGCCTGCCTCGCCGTCTACATACAGCTGGAAATATCCTCCGTTAAAGACTGCCACAACATCATGGTCCTGACCGTACCAGCCTTCCGTCGGTATATTGTAGGTTGCCTGCGGCCATACGCTATCGCTGCTGTAAGCGAACGCAATCAGCTGCTCCGTCGGATTGTCTGTATTTTTTGTCGTGTTATTCCTGTGGTCCCTGGGCAGAATCTGCAGACCCCAGCCTTTTAACCTTCCGACAATCGTTTCTTTTTTCGTAACCTGCTCCGGAACTTTGACCTGGCATTTGATCATAAATTTTGTTGTTCCGCTAAAATTGAACAGACTGTTTTTTTCATCATCATTGGGAGCTTTTACTCTTCCATGCATATATCCAGACTCATCTACATGGAAGTATGGTTTGGAATGATCACGCTCCCGCACCAGTCCGAGATTTTCATTCTCAAGTTTGCCGGGGTTGGTAAGTTTCGCGTTAGCGGGAGAATCTCCCGATGCGGGAGGTATGACCGTAACGTCCGGCATATCCTTATCCGTTTCAATGATATTTCCTTCACCACGTCGTATCAGTCCGTTAAATGCCCGCTCCAGCTTCGATTTCGCACTAACATATTCCGATTTCAAATACCATACGACATCCGACGAACCTCCCTCCGTCGTCATTTCTATCATACTTTTTGCAGCTACATATGCGGCACGGAAAATCTCCCAGCCTTCAATTCGGTAAATCAGTTTGTTCCCGTTGCTCTCATCCCTGTTATTTGTATCAAACGCCCCTTTAACATCCGTACGGTTTAGATACGTCTCCAACGCCTGTTTTGCTGCACTGGGATCTTCAATGGTATACTCACGGCTCACCGTATATACGGTCTCTCCGCCGGAATTGGTTTCCGTACCTTCTTCTATCACTGCCTGCTGTCCGCCGATGGTCGCCTCTACCAGCTCTGCAAGTTCGTACCGTGTTGCCACTTTAGCTTTTAATGTATATGTTCCCGCGCCAAAGCTGTCCTTCTCCTTATCCAGCTTCGTCCCGTCTTTGTACCAGTCGTAATCTTCGAGATGATAGTTTGCGCCCTGAGGTGTATCCGGTCTGCGCATAACTCCCGCATACACCGGTTCTTCATTCAGATCCAGATCCAGATTACTGATCTCTCCGGTCTGCCTGATTCCGTGAATCTCTAATGCACGTAATCCCGGCGCGGTATAGGAACCTCCCTGGCTGACTTCGTTTATAACAATACGAACATAACGTCCCAGTTCCTTTGTCGAAAGCTCTTCACCGCTGAATGTATCCAGAGGATACGCATAAGCAGCCTGACCTGCGTTGTTCACTCGATCCCGCGGATTCTCTTTTTCCCCCGGGTACTCTGCAACTGTTGTCCAGCCTTCTTTTTCCAGCGTATCTTCTGTCACCACCGTCGTGTCGCCTGTAATGACATTTCCTGTAGCTCCTGGCGGCGTAACGCTGGTCTCTATTCTGTATCTGCTTGCCCATGCGTTATTCTGCCAGCGAACCTGAATCTCTGAAAGATCCACCGTCGTATGTTCTCCGAGGTCTAAGACCATATAATTTACATTATTCGCAATCGAATTTAAGCTTGCATCTCTAAGCGGAACCGTTCCCACCCAGTAATGCCAACCGTTTTTATTCGGCTGTGTCATGTCATTGCCAAGACCGTTAATCGCCCGGTCCGGGGATAAGTTCTGTCCCGAAGAAGCATCACGGAAGGTTCCTGTATAAGCAGCCACCTGCGTCCCGCTGGAAGCAAGCGCCACATTCTCCACCGTTCCTGTATATACGGCCTCCGCCTCATATATGTAGACGCGTCCGATATTGATCCACTTATTCTCTGTCCCGCTTCCCTGCGTGTTGATGACTTCAATGCGGACATATCTCGCATTTTTATATTGGTTAAAAACAGCTTCCTTTGCATTTCCCAAAGCGCTCAAAGACCCGTTATACTCTGACCAGTCTCGTGACGTATCTATGTTTCCGTCCTGATCCGGTACCGGGACGTTGGTATATGCCAGCTCCCAATCCTCAATATCTGCCATTTTCCCGCTTGACGGAACCGTATTGGAAGTATAGATATTGCAGCGCTTGATTGATCCGTTCTGCGTTCCCGGCACATACGTCAGTTTTCCAAGCGTTTTTGTCGCTCCGATATCGATATAGATATTGTTGTTTGCAAAATATTCTCTGTGATTATTTTTCCAGGGAGACTGACCGTTCTCTTTTGTCTCTCCGGCTGCAGGCTCTGTCAGAGAACTCATTCTTCCTTCTTTTGTAATTACGCCGTCGACAAGCTTTTCAATGCCGCAGCCCGCTTCTGTTGCAAAATCTGCATATGCGGTCAATCCGGTCAGTTTGCTCTCTTTTCCTTCGCCTGTCATAACCCATAATTCACGGCCGTTGATATAGGTATCACGCTCGTCTTTTTCCGGCTGATCCCCGCTGCTTCCCGTATAAGCTCCCGCCGTATTCAATACTTCAATCCGGATACCTGTAATATTCTGAGGAATATCGGTAAAGCAATCGCTCAGTTTAATATCATGCGCTACATTTAACGTATGTTCCTCATCATTGCCATGTTCACAGTAACCATGGTTCTTGTTGCTGTCGTCATTGGAGTCCAGCCGTACATCCCCTGTAGCACCCTCCTGAACTGTCCATTGATTTTCCGCCAGGTTTCTCATAGCCTCCGCGCTGGCTACGCTTTCCGTTGTCACGGATATCTTGCAGCGCGTCAACGTTCCGTTATGCACGTTCCAGCCATAACCGTTGCTTATCGCATCTTCATCCGCCCACCAGACAAGCTTTGATACGTTCGCCGGATTGTCAAGTTTGATGTAAATCTTGTTCCTCGCTTCTAACTGGCTCGATCTCGGTATTCCCCCTGTATTATAACGGGAAAGCGCGTAATTGGCGGCATCCGATTTGATATTGTCCAATTTTGCATCCTCTCGACAGTTCCAGTCCGACTCTACTTTCATACTGCTTCCCGGCACTGCCCTGTAACGGACAGGTTCTCTGGCAGACGCTTCCTCTGCCTTTACCGGCATCGGGTAATTCCCTCCCCCAAAAACCGGAACGTTTGCCACAAGCATGATACTTGTCAGCATTCCGGCCAATACTTGTTTTGCTTTCATAATAAACCCCTTTCCTATCCCTGACGGATATCCTCTTCAGCGTGTATCAACAGGTACTAATTAATTATAAACTTATTTAATATTAACACCGATTACCAAACACGTCAACAACCAAATAAACCAGGCAACGCCTGGATTTCGGGCGGATTTAGGATTGTGGTATCTACATAACTTCGTATTTTTTATTGCCGCTCAAACATAATACTTCACAGTATATTTGATAAGACTGTAACAATAAACAAGAAAAGACCCCAAACCAATAAGATTTGAGGTCTTTGCTCTGTCTATACCGCCGACAGATCTTTTTTATATTCTCCGGAGCAGGTTGATCATTTCAATTGCTCCCGCCGCGCAGTCAAAGCCTTTGTTGCCCGCTTTGCTTCCGGCGCGCTCGATCGCCTGTTCAATCGTATCGGTGGTCAGCACGCCAAACATAACCGGAACCCCCGTCTGCAGGGAAATCTGCGCAATTCCCTTGGATACTTCCGCGCACACATAATCATAATGTGTTGTCGCTCCCCGGATCACGGCTCCCAGGCAGATGACGGCGTCATATTTTCCGCTCTGCGCCATCTTCTGTGCAATCAAAGGAATTTCAAACGCTCCCGGCACCCATGCCACATCGATCTGTTCTTCTTTTACGTCATGTCTGGTTAAACCGTCCACTGCGCCGCTTAAAAGCTTTGAGGTAATAAATTCATTAAACCTTGCTGCCACAATCCCGATTTTGACATCCTTTGCTACTATATTTCCTTCAAATATATTCATATTCTGATCTCCTGTTCTGTTTTTTTAATTCTGTCTCTAATAATCCAGCATATGCCCCATTTTCTTCTGCTTCGTCCGCATATAGTAAGAATCAAACGGCGTCAGCTCCATCTGAATCGGCACACGCATCTTGATACTTAACCCGAATTCCGAAAGCCCGTCGATCTTTCTGGGATTATTCGTCAGAAGCTTCAGGCTCTTTACGCCCAGGTCCCTTAAAATCTGAGCGCCGATATAATATTCCCGCAGATCCTCCTCAAATCCGAGCGCAAGATTGGCTTCTACCGTGTCCATTCCCTGATCCTGCAGCTCATACGCCCGCAGTTTATTTATCAGTCCAATCCCCCTGCCCTCCTGGCGCAGGTACAAAAGTACGCCTCTTTCTTCCGCTTCGATCTGCCGCATCGCCGACTGAAGCTGCTGTCCGCAGTCGCATTTCATCGATCCGAACGCATCTCCGGTAAGACATTCGGAATGTACCCGGCATAAAAGGTCCTCTCCGTCTCCGATCTCCCCTTTTACCAGCGCCACATGGTGTTCTCCGTTTAACGTATTGATGTAGCCGTGGGCAATAAATTCACCGAAACGCGTGGGCATTTTCGTTACGGCAACCTTCTGCACCAGTTTCTCGTGTACTTTCCGGTAGTCCTTTAACGACTGAATGGTTATCATGGTAATTCCAAACTTTTCTGCCAGCTTTATCAGCTCCGGCGTCCGCATCATCGTACCGTCTTCCCGCATAATCTCACAGCAAAGCCCGCATTCTTTTAACCCTGCCAGACGCATTAAATCTACGGTCGCTTCCGTATGCCCTTCCCGTTCCAGTACCCCGTTTTTCTTTGCCAGAAGGGGAAACATGTGCCCGGGCCTGCGAAAATCCTCCGGTTTTGCATGTTCATCTACGCATTTTCTGGCGGTAATTCCCCGCTCTTTGGCAGAAATTCCGGTTGTCGTCTCTGCCGCGTCGATGGATACAGTAAACGCCGTCTCATGATTATCCGTATTGTCAGCGACCATCTGCGGCAGCATCAGTTTCTCTACCAGAGACTGCCCCATGGGCATACAGATCAATCCTTTCCCGTGTACTGCCATAAAATTCACGTTTTCTGTTGTGGCAAATTCCGCGGCGCAGATAAAATCTCCTTCGTTTTCCCTGTCCTCGTTGTCTGTTACCAGTATAATCTTACCGTTTTTTAAATCCGCAAGAGCCTGCTCCACCGAGCCGAATGCAGATAATTCGTCCATATTACGACCTCCTCTTAAAATCCGGCCCGAAGCAGAAATTCTCTTGTCAGGACCGTTTCTTTTTGCGCCATTCCCTGCGTTTCTTTCTGTGTGCTAAACAGCAGGCGCTCCACATACTTGCCTATGATGTCATTTTCCAGATTCACAACGGAACCAATTCGTTTTTCCCCCAATATGGTCTCTTTTAAGGTGTGGGGAATCACCGATACTTCAAACCGCTCCGATTGTACCATCGTAACGGTAAGGCTGATTCCGTCTATGGCTACCGACCCTTTTTCCACGATACCCCGGGTAATCTCCTGCTGCGTCCGGATCCGGCAGCGGACGGCGTTGCCGTCTTTTACAATATTCTCTACCGTCCCCGTTCCGTCGATATGCCCGGATACGATATGCCCGCCGAAACGGCCGTCTGCCGCCATCGCCCGCTCCAAATTAACGCCGCTGCCGGATCGCAGAGCGCCGAGAGAACTCCGCTGCATCGTTTCCGGCATAACGTCTGCCGTAAATAACGAGCCGTCCAGGGCGGTAACCGTTAAACATACGCCGTTTACCGCAATACTGTCTCCGACCTTTGTTCCCTCCAGCACTTTTTGGGCACGGATATGCAGCTTGTCCGGCTCCGTTCTAAGAACCTTCCCTTTTTCTTCTATGATTCCCGTAAACACGGCTTTACCTCCCACTGAATCAAAATATCTTCTCCGATCTGTTCGATCCTTGGCTCACAGAGAACAAACGCTTCCTGCGGAAGGTTTACGCCTTCGCCCGCAACCGGAGTTTTTGCGCCAAAACCTCCAAAGAGCTTGGGCGCGACATACATATCCACCGCCTGCACAATTCCGCTCTTTAGCGCGCTGTAATTAAGCTCTGCGCCGCCTTCTAACAAAATACTGTCGATACCCAGTTCTCCCAGCTTCTGCATTAAAATCTGCAGATTGATGTGTTTTTGTTCCAACGGAACTTCTAAAACCCTGCAGCCTGCCTCTCGATAGGGACGTATCGTTTCTTCGTCCCGGACAGCCGTCGCAAGAATAACAGGCGTCTCCTTTGCAGTTCTTACGAGTGCAGATGCAAGCGGCGTCCGCAGGTTCGTATCACAGACAATACGCACGGGACTCCTCTTTCCTTTTAGCCTGCAGGTCAGCTTTGGATCATCGGCAAGCACGGTTCCCACGCCCACCATAATCCCCATATATTGATGACGGCTTTTGTGTACCCGCTCCCTTGCCGCTTCCCCGGTAATCCACTTCGACGCCCCGGTTTTCGTCGCTATTTTTCCGTCTGCCGTCATGGCGTATTTCATCACGACATACGGCGTTTTGCTGCGGATATAGTGAAAAAAAACACGATTCAGCTTACGGCACTCATCTTCGCAGATCCCGGTGATCACTTCGATGCCATGCCGCCTTAAAATTTCCGCGCCTTTTCCCGCTACCAGAGGATTGGGATCCATGGAACCAATGTAAACGGTTTGTATGCCGCTCTCTAGGATAATCTCTGTACAGGGCGGCGTCTTCCCGTAATGACAGCACGGTTCCAGCGTCACATAGAGTTCGGCTCCGTCCAAATCTTCGCCGCAGTGAACTATCGCATTCCGTTCCGCATGGTATTCCCCGTATCTGTGATGATAATCCCTGCCGACGATACGCCCGTCTTTCACAAGAACGGCTCCCACCATCGGATTGGGATTTGTAAAGCCCTCTCCCTTTTTGGCTTCTTCTACTGCAAGCATCATATAATCTTCTGGTCTCATCGTCCACACCCTCTCTGACCGGCTTCTTCCATACAGGAACCGGCTCTGAAATAGCATTCTATTCCAGAGCCGGATATGGTATCGTACGCACTTTTCTGATTAACGATATTATGTCTTCTTTCATCCAGACTATACTGTCGGCTTCGGAATTCTGGCTGATCAAACCTGTGCGGTTGAATCAGAGTCACCGAATCATGCCTTGCGGCTCGTGGGCTTTACCACCGGTAGGGAATTCCCTGCATCTGCAAAGTCACCCTGCCCTGAAGATTTTGTTATTCACTTTACCGTTTCAGCTTAACACACAACCCTGGGGTTGTCAAATAAAAATCTTTGCCTGCTTATCGACCCAGCAGTTTCATACACTGATCCACAACCGCCTTTAACTGTTCATTCTCCTGTTTTAACTGACGGAACAATTCGTCCATATAACCCGTATCAATTTCCGGCAGCACCATCTCTTCCAGAAGTTCCGTATAATACGGCGTCTTTTTTGCGTAGTCCCACCAAAGTCGTTCCAACGGATAACGGACTTCTTTATGACGCCACGGCTTCGGGCCCGCATAATGCCATACCACTGTATGCTCTCTCGCCCATGTTTCGTCAAATCCCGCATTGTATGCCGTTCTCACAGGAAGGTTGTATCGTTCTGCCTGCATATATTTGACGTCATTCCAAAACAGGTAATTGAGAAGATCCTGATCATGAAACACCAGCTCGTCTTTCAGTGCAGCCGCCTGTTCCATAAAAGATGAAAATGTATAACATTGCCGCAGTTTCTTAAGATGCATCAGTAAAACCCCCGCATTGAAATACAAAAATCCTTCTTTTTCTTTCAGCGCTGCAAACAGCGAAGCCCCTGCAAGATACTCCTTTGCTGCAGAAGTAACGTCCGGACATCCGATCAGCGACTTTCCTTCAAAGTCCGTCTCATAAAACCCGCGTAAAGACCGGTTGACAATAAGATCCACGTCCAGATACAGCACACGCTCCGCTTCCGGCGGCAGAAGATCTGCAATTGCCAGACGAAAATACGATTCCACCGTAATATATTCATTGCGGGGAAGTTCTTTCGGAAACCAGTCTGTCTCTATCCGGATAAAGTGAAAGCATTCTCCGTACCCCTCCACCAGCCGCCGGATCATCTCCGCATCTTCATCACTGAAATCTGCAGACAGCAAATAAATATAGATATCTTTGTCCCCTCTGCTATCCTGTTCCAATAACGAAGTCAGCATTACATATAAATATTTCAGAAACGCCCTGTTTGACGCAACCGCTATGTTCATACCCTATATTCTCCTATTCCCGAACGATGCAGAACATCCATCAGCTCTGTTTGGTCCAAAATATCCTGTTTTAATTCCGCTGCGCGGTTATGCCAGGTATGCCCTGCCTTTGCTTTTTCATATCCCCGATCCGCGATCTCCTGCGCAAGCGTTTCATCTTCCAGCAATGCTTTGATTTGGTCCGGCAACGATGAAATTTCCTGCAGTTCAAACAGCAGAAGTTCCCGACGGTCTGTCCCGTCTGCATCCGGTTTCCCGCAAAACTCCTCTTTCATATAGACTGAGCTGTCGGAGACCACAACCGCTCCCTGCAGCATACCGTTAAAAATCCGGTCATGCGTACCGTCTTTGAACCAGGTCATCGTATTTAAGACTATTTTGGCGTCTTTCATTTGTTCCACAATTTCTTCTGCAGCGACCCGCCCGCCGTAACGGACATTCGGCAGCCCGATCCATGCACAGTCTTCCCATCCGGCGCCGTAGAGCGTAATTTCAATTCCGCTTTCTGCCACCGCCTTTACCGCCTGTTCCCGGAAATAAGAAACCACGTACAAATCAACCACATGTAAATCTGCAATAATCTCCGCCAGTTCCTGCCCGCAGAAGCATACGCCTTCCGCAAGCAGAACCTCTTCCAGCACGTCTTCCGTCGTCCTCTCCGGATGTTCCGTTAACATCCGGTAAGCTTCCTCACAGACTTTTTTCACGTCAAACCCCTGATATCCGGATAAATCCGGAATCACATTCTCTGCAAACGAACGGGAAAGTCCGCCGGCATATAATACGTCTATCTTTCGTTCTCTGACAGGTTTTCTAACGCCGCATGCTTCGATTCCCCCGTGCGGCAGAAACCCGGAAACCGGAATCTTAGGATAAAACCGGCTGACATACGCCATATGGTTTCTGTCCGTGCAGAGGACTACGGCATTCCGCGGAGCCGCCGCCAGCGCATTGTGATAACAAAACGGATGATCCATCAAAATATTGATACAGGGAATGTTCAGTTCTTCCCACAGATTCACGCCCGGATGCAGCTCCATGTTAAACCCGAGATTATTGAATGTAACGGCAGCCTCCACGGGACGCGCGACAAACTGCGCCAGGTTTTTTAAGCTCTGCTGCATGTCCCGTACGTCAAACACCATCGTTTCATACTGCATAGTTTCCAATTCCCGTTTCAATTCATAGATAAATAAATCCAGCGTATCATAGACGCCGACAAAAAATAAAAGCCGTTTCACGTTCCAATCCCTCCCATGCGTTTTTATATGCCTTCCGCCAACACTTCCGCAATTCTTCCTGCACCTGTTCCGTCCACCAAATCCTGCATTCGTTCCGACCGTTCACGCCGCAATGCGGCGTCCGTATGGTATCTTTCCAGCATCGCTGCGATATGAAACGCTGCGTCCTGCTTCCTTGCGTCGCCCGCATACGCAATGATCCCTTCTTTGTCAAAAGTCCTCACATTCTCAAGCTGATTGTCTGCAAAAGAATAGGATATTGCAGGCGTGCCCACGGCGCATAATTCATATAATGTCGTTCCTCCGGCGGAAACCGCAAGGTCAGCCCGTTCCATATAGGTTTCGATATCATCTACGGCTTTGTGTATATGCAGATTCGGATATCTAAGGGACATCTTACACAGATCATTATATGTTGTGTGGTATCTCCCGCAGATTACATGGATTTCTTCATACGCCGCTTTGTGCAGGCGCCCTAAAATCTTTAACGTCATATCACAGGGATCCGACCCGCCGGACATAAGCAGCAGATTCTTTACCTTGGGCCGGATCGTTTTCTTTTCACAGCCGGCAAAAGCTTCTCTTAAAGGGACATACTTTAACCCAAGGTATAATTCTGTCTTTGGATACCTGGCGGGATAGCCGCACGATTTCCAGTAATTTGCATAGCAGATCAGTCCGTGCACCGGATACAAAAACGCATTCAGATCATCTATATAATATGTTTTTACCGCCGCGGAAAGCTGATCCAGATATGCCGGAGTCACCCGATAACTGTCGATCAGCAGCTTTTTGATCTGCAGCTTTTTGACCGTCTCCAGGAGAATGGGCAGTTCGGCTTCCATATCGTTCCAATCCGAACCAAGAATCCGGTATGCATATCCCCTTTTTTTTAACAGCTCCTGTGCCTGAGCGTCCGCTACAAGAAATACCGTCTCCTGCCCTTGCTTTTTTGCCGCATCCGCGATCGACAGACAACGCATCATGTGTCCGGTGGCGATCGTCTCATTCATATCCGTTCTTATATATAACATGGCTTTATCCTTCATACAACATTTTACGTCTGCGTTTTCTCCGGTCTATACCGGGATACCGGTTTCAGAGACCCTGACAATTTGCATCAAATTGATCCGCCGATACTTCATAGGTATATTTTTTCTCATAAAATCCCGCTTTGAAAAAAGCACGCTTTGATGCCTGGTTCTCGGGTTTTACTTCTCCGACAAACGTCCGGATGTCCGGAAAATCCCGCCTGGCACAAACGCACGCTTCCCGCAGAAGAAGCGTTCCGTATCCCTTGCCCCTCATACCGGCACAAATACTGTAACCGATCTTTGCCGTTTCTCCATCCAGCTCCATACGTACCTGTCCGATCGGCTGTTCTTCCTTCATGTAGATATACTGACGCCTGTTCGGATCGTTCAGCAAAGCTTGAAACCACTTTTTATGTTCCTCATACGTGATCTCTTTGTCTGAAAACGAATGTTTCCGCACAAGAGGTTCATTTGCCCATTCAAACAGTAAATCCATATCTTCTTTTTCTGCCGCTCTCAAATAACACGCCATCTGCTCCGCTCCGTTTCTGTCTCGTTTCTCTCATCCCATCTTAAGACCGCATTCCCTGCGGCTATACTTCCGTCTCATCAATCGGCTCGCCAAACGCATACGCCTTTTTTGCCGCTTTTCCCAGCAGTTTTCGGTAATATTTAGGTTTGATGCCGATTGCCGGGCGGATACTCTTTATATTTTCCGGCGTAAATACTTCACCGGCATGAATCGGGCGTGCCGCCGCCAGAGAACGCCGCATGGCAAGCCCGCTCTTTTCCTGTTCTGTCAGCTCATACGAAGGCTTTCCCAGCAGCCGGACGGCATTTCGCACATCCGCAACCATGTCTGCAAATTCTTCCATCTCCATAGAAAATCGCGCATCCGGATTTGCTATATCACGGCTTAAGCAAACGTGTTTCTCTATCACCTTCGCCCCAAGGGCAGCCGCCGCAACAGGCGCCAGAGAACCCATGGAATGATCCGATAATCCGACCGGAACGCCAAAGCGCTCACGCATCTTTGGTATGACGGACAGATTCATATCCTCATACCTTGCAGGATACTGGCTGCAGCATTTTAACAGAACCACACGCTCATTGTTCTGCCGCCTGCATGCTTCTAAAGCTTCTTCGATTTCCTCTTCACTGCCCATGCCGCACGAAAGTATCATCGGCTTTCCCCTGCGCGCCGTATATTCGATCAGAGGAATATCCACCAGCTCAAACGAAGCGATCTTATAAAATTCCGTCCCGATCTCTTCCAGAAAATCCACCGCCGTCGGATCAAACGGCGTAGACAAAAAATCCACGCCCGCCTCCCTGCACTTTTCTTTTAACTTCGGCTGCCATTCCCATGGGGTATACGCTTCCTGATACAGCTGATAATATCGATATCCGTCCCAAAGGCCGCCCTTGATCTTATATTCCTCTCTGTCGCAGTCGAGTGTGAGCGTATCTGCCGTATAGGTTTGGATTTTCACGCAGTCGGCTCCCGCTTTTGCCGCTTCTTCTATGATTCGAAATGCATGTTCTATCTTTCCGGCATGGTTCGCCGACATTTCGGCTATAATATATACGCCGTTTTTCATTGTTTCATAGAGATTCATAACCCCTCTCCTTTACACTCCGCCTGTGAAATCAAAAGCCGGTATTTCAGCTCCGCAATTTTAAAGTCTTCTTCCGTATCAATATCCTGCACCTCGGATTCCGGAACAATGATCGGCAGGATGTTCTCTCTGACCACTCCGTTGAACCGCAGGTACGTTTCGGTATGATACAGGTAAAACTGTCCCGCATCATGATATAATGGCTCAAGATCCTGCGAGCGGGACCGGAGATATTCTTCATATTTGTATGCAATCGTTCCGTCCTCCCGTTGGACAAAACACCGCTGCGGCGGATACGAAAATCTTACCACCGGCATCACCGAAACCGGCTGCTCTAGCTCCATTAGACGCATGGCTTCTTTGAGTTTTTCTGCCGTAAGAAACGGCGCGGTAGGGTAGATACAGCACATATAATCAAATCTCTGACCCAGTTCCCGATACCGCCTTATCACTTCCAGCAGCACATCCGACGTGGAGGCAAAATCATCCGACGTTTCGGCGCTGCGGAAAAAGGGCACGGCGGCGCCGCATGTTACGGCAATATCCGCAATCTCTCTGCTGTCCGTAGATACCATGACTTCGTCAAACAGCCCGCTGTCTAACGCCGCCTCAATGGAATAGGCGATCATCGGCTTTCCGCAGAAGTTTCGGATATTTTTTTTCGGAATCCGCTTACTGCCTCCCCTTGCCGTAATAATTGCAATTGCTTTTTTTTTCATGGTATTCCCGCTCCTTCCATGACTCTTTCATGACAGCCGTCCGACACATAAGTTTGGCACACGACCGCCACGGCATATTGGGAATAATTTTGTTCGATCCAGTTTTGATCGCCGGTCTTTTCCGCCTGATATTCTATCCGCTTCAACGCATATTTTAGGTTCCGCAGTTTTAAAAATAATTCTTCATTCGTCATGCCGGCTTCCCAAAAACGGATCGGCGATCGATTCGTTTCTTCCAGCCAGTCAATCTGCACGATCGATTCGTATTCTCTCAAATACAAATATCCCTGATTATTTGCATTGGAAAACAAATCCCTGAGCTCTTTGACATACCCTGCTGCCATCAGCGCTTCGATCTCTTTTCTTGCCGTCTCCTTCGCCTGTTCGTAGGCAAGCAGATGCTCGCTTCGTTTCCGGAAAAGAAAGTTTCCCATTTTTGCATATTTCAGGCAAAACCGCTCCCTGTAATGTTCATACCGAAGCATTTTGCTGTATGCATTGTCATGATAACACCAGGGCTCTTTCTGGTACGGAACCACAACTTTATACCCTGCCTTTTGAAATTCCATGCATTGAGAAATATCATAGAAATCCCAGCCGTCAAAAATATCTTCTCTCCACCGAAGATCATGACGGGTTGCCAGAAACAGCCCGTCCGCCGCCTGCACCTCCATAAAACCGTTTTCCGCCGGCTGGTATACCGCACAAAACGGATTGCAGTTATCCTGAATGCTCCCGGAGTCCCAGCCGGCAACGGCAACGGCGGCGGCGTCCAGCTTTTTTGCACCGATCCCCCCCGCCATGCCGATGCTCTCATCCAACGCAAACAACTGCAGCAAATCCCGGATCAGATAGCGATTCCGGATAAATACATCCTGATGCAGATATATTTTATATTCTGCATCGGAACGCCTCATACCCGCATTATATCCGTTAGCCATAGACGAAGCGCCCTCTATGGCGATTACCTCTGTTTCATACCCGTTTGGAATATACAGACGTTCGATATAATGCCTGCATTCTGTGTATTCTTGTTTATTATTCACACAAATGATAAATGCGATCTGTTTTGGATTCATAAGCGTCTCTCCCTATATGCGGCTCTTTTCAGCCAATATGCCGCTTTACTCTCTCAATCACATAATCCTGTTCCTCTTCTGTCAGTCCCGGATATAACGGCAGGCTGATCATATTCTTATAAACGGCTTCCGCGTTCGGGCAGTGTACCCCGCGGTATCCGTGCGTTTGATAATACGGATGAAAATAAACCGGAATATAATGCACGTTAACGCCGATCCCATCTGCCCTAAGCGCCTCAAATACTTCTCTTCTGTCCCGGTGTTTTACCTGAATGATATACAGATGCCAGCCGCTGTCTCTTCCCGGCATCTGAAACGGCAGGATGACGTCGGAACAATCTTTGAATGCTTCTGTGTAGCGATCCGCCAGCCTGCGTCTTTCCGCCAGAAACGTATCCAGCTTTTTCATCTGGCTTACACCAAGCGCACACTGGATATCCGTAATCCTGTAATTGAAGCCAAGCGCCTGCTGCTCATAAAACCAGCCGCCCTCGTTATGTTCCATCCGGTCTGCATCCCGGGTAATCCCATGGCTGCGGAATAAGCAGATGCGCTGATACAATGTTCTGTCGTTCGTAACCACCATGCCCCCTTCTCCGGTGGTGATCGGTTTTACCGGATGAAAACTAAACGTGGTCAGATCCGAAAGCATTCCTATTTTTTCCCCCTGGTAAGACGCGCCCAGCGCATGCGCTCCGTCTTCGATCACAGTCAGGCGGTATTCCCTGGCTATGGCATGAATTGCTTCCATATCGCAGGGCTGCCCCGCCAGATGTACCGGAAGGATCGCTTTTGTTTTGTCTGTGATCTTTTTTTTGATCTCCTCCGGATCGATATTATATGTTTTTTTATCCACATCCGCAAAAACCGGCTTCCCGCCGCAATAGAGCACACAGTTTGCCGACGCCGCAAATGTCAGGGGCGTCGTAATTACTTCATCCCCCGGACCGATCCCGGCAGCAAAACATGCCGCGTGCAGCGCCGCCGTACCGTTGGAAACTGCAGCCGCATACTCTGCTCCCGTATACTCTGCCACTGCCTGTTCAAACTCTTTTATTTTCGGTCCCGTCGTCAAAAAATCGCTTTTTAGCACCTCGATGACTGCCTGAATATCCGCCTCGTCCATACTCTGTTTTCCATATGGAATATACATCACAATTCCTTCTTTCTGTTCTGTTTCTCATTCTGCCCGTTTTTACCGGCATCTTCGCTCCATTGCTTCAGCCGTTTGTTTGCCGGAAGATACGTGCCGCACCGTCTGTAATAAGCTTTTGCCTGCGCCTCGTCGCCCAGGCATTCATAAATCACACCGATGTTATAATACGCCGCATAGGAATTTACGCCGCTTGTTTTGCAGCTCGTCTGGCGCGCCGCTTTTTCAAATTCTGAAACGGCGGCGTTAAAACAGGCGTTATTCATATAAATCAGTCCCATCAGAAATTGAAAATCCGCCGTATTTCCGAATTCCGGATAAATCTGTTCAAACTGGAGCGCCTCTTTCGGCCGGCCGCTGTTGAGCAGCGCATAGCCGTATGTTTCTACCATATCGATCACATACTCCAGGCCGGGATTTAAATCAAAGGAAAGTCCCCGGGAAAAATACCCGCAGGCGCTTTGATATTCTTCCGCCATAAAATATCCTTTTCCGAGCTGATAGAGAATATAAGGGATTTTTTCTCCGTCGTTTCCTTCTTCCAGCCGTTTTAATTCCTGCTTCAGCAGGGAAATATTGCGGTATGCCTTTTCCCGCTTTTTCTCATCCGGCAGGTCATAGCCGGTATGCCGGATGACAACCGGCGTCTGGTAGGTCCGATACTCTCTTCCGTCTGCCGCTTCGATCTGTTCGTGGATCCGCCCTTCATACCGGTATTGTTCTTTCGGAAAAATCCGGTTGATCCACTCGGTTTTCTCCTGTACCTCATTCTCTCTGGTCAGGATATTCACCCGCCGGATCCTCCCCACGTCGCCGGGATGACGGGAAAGCATCTCAAGCAGCCCGTCAAAATCAACGGCATCCAGGTATTCGTCACTGTCGATCACCATGACATACGGATGCGACGCTTTAGACACCGCAAAATTTTTCGCCGCCGCAAAATCTTCGCACCATGTAAAATCATAGACACGATCCGCATAGGCTTCGGCAATCTCTTTCGTCCTGTCCGCAGACCCCGTATCTACCGCTACGATCTCAAACGGATACGGTTTTAAACTGCGCAGGCATCGTTCTATATTCTGTTCTTCATTTTTTGCAATGATACATACCGATAGCTTCCCTGCTTCCAATCCACATTCCTACTTTCTTACTAACACAGTAAAATCATATAGTTCATAATCATGCAAGAGCGCCACGTTCCTGGAAAAATGCTTTTTTGCATAGTCAAACCAGAATAACGGGTCCGCATAGTACAGATCGTCTCTCATATACTCTGCATCGGAATAAGAAGTTAAGCAGTTAAATGCAAACCCCTTTTTGGAATGGCTGTGAAATTCTTTCAATATTCCCAGCATGTAGCGTTTCCATTCTTCATTTTCCACGGTCCCTTTGACATTAAAAATACCGCTTGCAACGATATAATCATATGTCTGATCCAACGTCGCCCCCTGTATCAGCGCAACTTCTCTGTTTTGTCCAAACTTCCGTTTTGCACAGGAGATTGTCTCCTCTACAAGATCCACTCCCGTATACCGGCAGCGATATCCCTTCTCCTGCAGATATACAAAAAAATCACCGTACCCGCATCCGTAATCGCAGATAGAAAACTCAGCCTTCTCCTCCCCCGCTGCCAGCTTCTCCAACTGTTGAAACCGTATGTTCTGGGCTTCTTTTGAATTCCAGTCCAGTCCTTTCACCGTCGCGCCGTACCGGTCCTGTTTTTCTTTAAAGTAACGCACCGTCTGCTCTAATATTTCTTCATTCTTATCCAAACGTTCTCTTCCTTTCCTTCCCGGGCCCTCATATTCCAAAACTTTTCATATAGTTTTTCGCTTCCGGTCCCTTATGAAAAATCAAATCCAAAACAGAAACTCCATGCTCAAATTGTTGCAATGTCTGCGGATATTCCGGATATCCCGAATAGTCCATCCACTCAAGCGCAATGCCTTCCTCTGCAAATAGATTCTCTCTGATATAATCTTTTGCCGCAGGTCCCGACAAATAAGAACCGCCGCCCGCATCTTTTACAAGCTGTACCAGCCGCTCTGTTTTTCCCTCTGCCAGACAATAATCGGAACTATAGGATATTTTTGTCCCGATACCGAGAATATCACAAATTTCCCGAATAAAAAGATAATTGATCCTGCTCAGATACGTTTCTTCCCTGCAGGCTTCATACACGCGTTTGATCCGCTCTGCATAACGCTCAAAACATTCCGCCTTGGAATAACTGTATTCTATGCTTCTCCAGTGTTTGTCCGCCCACCTGCCGTCAATCACTTTTGTTTCCCTGATCTTCTGACTGAACTTTCCCGTATGCAAAACCGGAATGCTTAACCAGATCAGCCCGTCTTTCGTTACAATTTTATTTCGGTTTCTCCAATCGTTTTTTGTATACTGCACGTCGTCATACAAAATAAATTCATCTACCATATGAATGATATCAAAATAGCCTTTCCACGGTATATAATTCGACTGCAGTATCGCAACTTTTTTTCTGCTTTTCATTGTAATTCCCGCTTTCTGCCGTTTTCATTGTCCAGAACTGCTTCCGCAAGTTTTTCAGCGGCTGCCGCGGCGTCCTCCTGCGTAAGCCCATACCACATGGGAAGCCGGATCAACCGTCCGCTCTCTTTTGTCGTATACCGATCCTCACCATAAAAACGCCCGAACTTTAATCCTCCCGGTGAAGAATGCAGCGGAACATAATGAAAAACCACATCGACGCCCATTTCTTTCAATCGTCCCATGATCTCTTTCCGCCGCTTTATATCCTTTACTTTGACAAAAAACATATGCGCGTTATGTACACATCCCTCCGGAACAATTGGAAGATCCATCGGAAGCCCTTTCAGCTTTTCATAGTAAATATTCCAAACGCTCCTTCTGCCGTCATTAATCCGATCGGCAATTTCCAGCTGCGCGTACAGAAGCGCCGCATTGATCTCGCTTGGAAGATAGGAAGAACCAATGTCCCTCCAACTGTATTTATCCACCATTCCCCGGTAAAAACGAGTGCGGTCCGTACCTTTTTCCCTCAATATTTCCGCCCGTTCGATATAGGCTTCGTCATTGACCAAAAGAGCTCCGCCCTCTCCCATTGTGTAATTTTTTGTTTCATGGAAGCTGTAGCAGCCGAATGTTCCGATTGTTCCCAACGCTTTTCCTTTATACGTTGACATCACGCCCTGCGCGGCATCCTCGATCACCGGCAGGCGGTATTTCCCTGCGATTTCCATAATCCGGTCCATCTCGCACGCAACGCCGGCATAATGTACCGCTATAATCGCCTTCGTACGTTCGGTGACCGCCGCTTCTATTTTTGTCTCGTCTATATTCATCGTATCCGGCCGGATATCTACAAACACTGCCGCCGCCCCTCGCAGCACAAACGCATTCGCCGTTGAGACAAACGTATAGGACGGCAGGATCACCTCGTCTCCCGGCCGAATGTCCAGAAGAATCGCGCACATTTCAAGCGCCGCGGTACAGGACGTTGTAAGTAAAATTTTGTTTGCCCGAAACCGCTGTTCCATCCATTCGGTACATAGTCTCGTATACTTCCCGTCTCCGGCAATCCGGCTGCTCTTTAATGTTTCCTCTACATATTCCGCCGCCTTCGGCAGATAAACCGCTTTATTGAAGGGTATCATTGATTTCCCCCTCCCCTCTCTGATTTTTAAGAAGAAAGCTTTTTTACCGCGTCATGTATCCGTTGAAACGCTTCCCCGTTATCCACATTTAAATTTGCCTCCGCTGCCCTTCTGCAATTTTCTTTCTGTACATGCATAAATTCCCGGTCTGTAACATAACGGCGGACCAGCGCCGGCATATCCTCCAAACTGTCACAGGCAAATGCGTCCCCCGATACTGCCGCCACGTCGCAGCCGCCCAGCGTGATCACGGGAACCTCCTCCATCATCGCAAATAAACCTCCGGTTCCTCCGCCCTGTCTGGGCGGATTGACAAATACGTCTCCGATGCCGACCGCGCTCTTAAAATCCGACTGATACCCCAGAAAACAAAACCGTCCGGCACGGCTGCCCTCTGCCATCCGCTTCTGAAACACAGGACATTCTCCGATCACTGCAATCGTAAACCGCTCCTCCAGATCCAGCATTTGAAACAGAATCTGCTCAAACGCCTCCTTGATTTCCAGATCCAGCCTGTTTCCCGCGATCACAATGACAAAGTTATCGTCCGGTATGCCGAAATCCGTTTTCCGGTACTTAGGAACCGACGTTTTCTCATCAAAATGATACATGGCAAACCGGACCGGCAGTACCGTCTGCCCGTTCTCCATCAATGCATCCCACAGTGCTTCTTCGTCAGGAGCTTCCTCAAGCACGGCGATCAATTGTGCATTTGTCACCGGCACTCTCCCTGTCAGCCCCATGGTAACTACCGTCGTAAATTCTCTGCACAGCCCCGCAAGAATTGTCTCGCTCCCGATTTCCAGAACATACTCCGGCTGTTCTTTATAAACCATACCTGCCGCCAGCTTTAACGTCTCTATATAATCGGATCCCCGCAGTTCAAAATTATACCCTTTTACCTCTGCATCTGCAAATTCACGTACAAAAGGTCCTGTCTCATGCATCATATTCTGACTGAAAAAACTTTTATTCCAATCCCAATAGCCATCCACGCCGAAATAATGGCAGATATAACACTCCGCTTCATATCCCATGCGCGCAAGACAACGGCAGATCTGTATTACGTAGCCAGTCGGCGCATGATATCGATTAATCATCTGAGACACAACAAGAATGACTTTCTTTCTGCGCATCTCAAACGGCTGTACCGGATACCGGCAGTTCATAGCGTCGCCCAGCTCCTCAAGAATTCCTTCATACATATGCCGCATATTCCGGTATTCTTTATATTCGTTCCATATACCGCCCGTAAATAGAAAGAACCGAAACTGACTGGCGTCATTCATTCTCTCCCACAGCGGATAGCGTTTGGATGATAACAGCCGGATCACATAACGAATCACTTTTCTGTCCCCTGTTTCCCGCAGCAGGACTGCCATAAAATAAATTGCGGCGGCATAATCCTCTTCCATGATTTCATAAACCGTTAACAGGCAGCTGTTCTGCTGCTCTTCTTCCATTGCCTGGTATGCATCTTTCAACTTCTGCACAAGCGCCGCGCTAAATTGACTGCCCCCTGCCAGCTCTCCGAGCATTCCATGAATTACCGCATAAAATTCTTTTTCTTTGTTATTGTCCGCACAAATACCCATAAATCGTTTTCTCACCTGCCATATTTTCTTTTTGATAATCGGCATGACGGTTTAATTTATAAAGGAACCCGCCTCTTTGCACTTTTTCGATTCTCTCCGGCGTAGCCTTCCCGTTCATCCATCCATGCAACGCAAACACGTCCGCTTTAAAGAACGGGCATTGTTCCAATTCCGCTTTCACTTCCGGAAATTCCTCAAACGCAGCAGCGATCACATAATCGATCAGATAATAATCGATCAGCTCATCTTCTACCTCCCAATAATACCACAAACTCTCCATCAGAAACTGAAACAGTTTTTTCCCTTTTGGGGCATACCAGAAATTTCCCGACCATCTTCCTTTCGTAATATCCGCCGACCATACCGGTGTCTGAAAACGCAGCGTATAGATGGGAAATACAAATATATCCTTTGGGAACGGAGCTGTCAAAACATACGTCGCATCGATCCACATCCCGCCGTATCGGTATAAGAGCTCCGCCCGCAGAAGATCGGAAAGATGCGTATAGGAAATCTTTCCTTCATTGAACTTTTGGATGACTGATCCGGTAAAGGAAACATAGCGCATACAATTTTCCAGCGTGACCAGACGAAACGCCATGGTTTCTTCCTCCAGGCGTTCTTTGATGCTCCGGATACAAAGCCGGATTAATTCCGGCATTTCCGCTTCTCCCTGCCACCAGCATACCCATACCGGCATCTTTCCTTCAAAATCATCCGCACAATCCAACGGCTGCGCCAGCGTTCCCTGCATCGCCCCCATCCGGTACAGGCGCAGAAGCGGTTCGATTTTTAATTTTACGCATTGATACATCAGGTCTGCTTTTTTTTCGGCATTTAAAAAGTCCGAAGGTTCGATCAGTTTCATTGCTTCTTCCGTCACTGGCTCTGTCTGCATTAAAAGCCAGGCCCGAAACAGGCGCTCCGACAAAAAACCCATCACCCGGCTCTGGTATTCGTCGTAACCGGTCAGATCAATTTTTTGTTCCACCCGAAATAAAATATCAAACAGCCATGCGCAGTATCGGTCAAAAATATCTTTACGTGTGATCCACATATTCCCCACAGAAACCAATATGGTCTCCATGGCAAAATCAAACGCCGAGAGATATGCGGGATACTGTTCGGCGATTACTTCCCTGCACAGATCCAGATCTTTTGTATAATGCCTCTTGGCATAATGCTCCCGGACATCGGCGTCTTTCACACAACTGCTGTTCGGAACGATGATCGGATAAGAAGCGATTTTATCCTCAATATAGGCGCGGTCCAAGAGCTTCTCTTCCCTGACAAAATAACGGCGGTAATGGCAGATTCCAATGATATCGCAGCGTACGTTTTTCCACAGCCAGTACAATCCCGTCAGTTCACAATAACGGGGATTTTTCTCAGAAATATGGTCTCCGGTATGATCTCCGATATAGCCGAGTTCCCCGCTGCCCGCCCGCCCGACATGAAGCGGCACATACGCAGGATCCGGAATTACTGCAATTTTCTTATGTGTCATGACATAAATTCTTGTATCCATACCCTTATGCTCCAAAATCCAAAAGATAATAACCGCTGTCTTCTAACTTAAGATCTCTGGCCAACGCATTGTTCCAACGTTCACGCCATATCTGTGGAAACCGGTCCGTCAGAAGATACCGGGCGCACTGCGGAAGTTCCTCTGCCAGCTGAGAAAGCGGCAGCTCCAAAAGAGACGCATCCATTCCCAAAAAAACGGCAAGATCATACCGCTTTTCCCTTGGTTCCGCCAAAAAACGATTCAGCGAAACCCGGGCATCATACACCGTATCCCAGACCGGAAACTGAAATTGGGGAAACAAATCAATACCGTCCAGGCAAACCTCCGCCGGCACTTCCCGGTCCATAACCTTCCGGGACACGCTGCCGATCCGTTTTAAAAACATCCCGATATCCAATACCCGCTGCGGCGCAAGCTGCTCAATCGTTTCAAAATACATATAGATATCATTTTCATTCTTTAAAATCATGTGTATCCCCCGAGACGGTCAACTGCCGGAACCGGTAATCTTCTGCGCGAGCGCCAATACCTGCTGCATCGTATCCATATCCTGTTTATACTGCATGGCAAGTGAATACTGCCGCTGCAGCAAAATCCGGATTGCTTCCCTTAAACTGTTTCCCCGATCAATATAAAGCTCCTGATATACGGACGTCTCCGGCAAAAGCGCATCCGTTTCCTCACCGTTTTCCATTCGTTTCACAAACGCCTGTATCGTCTCTTCCATCTGATCAATCAAACGTTCCGGCCTGTGGTTTGGCAGAGGATTTTTGATTGTTTCGTCCATTCTGCCGCTTAAGAGATCCGCTTCGCTGCAGCAGGTACAATAAGAAGAAAAACTTTCGATCCGGTCAAAATAATCTTCGTCCTGATTTACGACAAGAATCACCGGCGTTCCAAGCGCGATGCAGGGCAGCGCGCAATGCAGCCGCCTTGTGATCACAAGATCCGCCCCCTGATACCTTCTCAAATAAGACTCCAGGCGTATTTCCCGACTTTGCCAGTCGTCCCATCCTCGTTCCTTCTCGGGCAGAAGATGTGTAAGCTGCACCGTCCCGCGTCCCGTATCCAGACGATTTACATAGCAGGCGATCTCATCCGACACATCTGTAAAGATCACTTCATGACTTGGCGATACATCCGGAAATTTCGGAAGCGTCAGCGTCAGACAACCCGAAAAATAACCCTCCACGCCTTTTTCCCGAAGCATTTCCATCGTCTTATGATCCCGGCAGCCAACCGGTCCGTGCTGCTTTAAATACCGGACGGCATATGCGTCCAGATAATTATACTCTCCGAAAATTGTCCCGTCTTTATTAAAATGCGCGCCGATCCACAGCGGCGCAAGATACGGAGACGGCGGAAACGCATAGCTGTAATGAATATACCAGCCGTTCAAAATGGCGGCCACAGATTCTTTCTCCTTCGGCACGAAAACATCCATACTCTCTCTGTCAATATAATAATCCACCTTCGGAAGAAACCGCCTGCCCGCATAAGAGAGAATATCGTCTCCCAAATTGTCCGTATCCCGATAATAAATCAATCCATATTTCATTCCTGCTCTGTTCTCTCCTATTCTACATTATACGCCCGGCGAAAGCTTTTTCCGCCTGTCTTATATGCCCGACAAAAGCTCCTTCAGGCGTTCCTCAAACGTAAACTCCCGTTTTACTTTTTCATATCCGGCTTTTGCCATACGCATGCGCGCATCCTCATGCTTCAAATAGTATTCCGCCTGTGCATACAGATCCTCCAGGCTTTCATACACCGCGCACTCTTCGCCCGGCACAAAATGCTCCGTCAGCTCCTGCCCGAAACTGCTGAGCACAAATCCGCCGCATCCCATTATGTCAAGTACCCGAAGGGGAATCCCCGTCCGGATTGTCTTTAGGGAAATATTCAGATTGATCCTGCTTCGCGAAAAAACAAGCGGCATCCTGCGGTAATAATCCGCATACCCTCTGAAATGTACTTTATCCAGCCGCGCATCCGTATCCGCAGAATACAGATCCACCGCAAAATGCCGGGATAACAGGGAAAGCGCCAGATAACGTTCCCGTCCGGTCGCCTCGCAGGCAAGCAGAAATTCCAGTTCCCGGCTTCCCATCTGAAATCCTCCGGTATCCAGGCTGCGATACTCCTCATTCATCTTAAGCAGCAGCTCCTGCGTAACCAGCTCCGGAATCACATATCCGCCGGCGATTTTCATCTGGGAATTTACAATCCCTTCCAAATATCCCCTGACGTATCCGCCGAGCGGGGCGGTATACTTCGCGTACTCCGTCTGATACAATGTTCCGACCATCGAAACATCCGCCCGGCTCTGCTCTGCCCCGTACCGCAGAATCCGTTTGCCGAATAATTCCGTATCTACGGCAAGCGGTAAATGTTTTGCGTCTATGCCCTGCTTTTTGTATTCTTCTGCCTGTCCCCGGTCAAAGAAATAAATCCGGCTGCACGAATGCTTCATGGCGTCCAGATTCCGGATATGCACCGGAGAATCATAGACCCAGGAAACATATGGCACGCCGCAGGATTCGCACACCTTAGAAATCAACGGGGAAAAATTAACCGACAAAACCGCCCGGTACGCCCCGTTTTTTACTTTATTCTCGAATTGTTCCAGAAATACATCGTCGTCTTCCCAATCCGTAAACTGGTACGCATACGTCTCATATGAAATATTTAATTTTTGTAATGCCCGCTCCATCCCCTCGTTTAAAAAGGAATGCCATTGAAAAAACAATACTTTCATTCCGGCTCCTATCCAAAACAGCTTTTACCAATTCTTCGGAATATAACAAGTAAGCCAGCTTCTGTTATTCAAAAGCTGGCTTTTTCCTACTGTCCGTCCTATGCGGTTACTTCCCTTGCGGCTGCACCCAGATTTTCAAACATCGGAATTAAAGCTGAGATCGCCTCTGCCATAGCCGTATCCTCATTGGCTTTGATTGCATCGCCGAGCCGAAGAACCGCCGCGTTGAATGCATCTTTTTGAATGCGTTCTTTGCCTTCATTCAGCAATCCCATCGTACCGTTTACTACCTCGATTTCCCAGTTCAATGCATCTACGATCCCTTTTAAAAACTGGTTTGTATCCTCTAATCGTTCTCCGGAAAGTTCTTTTACAATGATATTCATATTTTTTAATACACGGTCATTGAATTCGATCAGTACCTCCAACGCCTCTTTCTGTTCTGCTCTGTTATCTTCCATGACGTTCACCCGGCCTCCTGGCCTGCCCTTTCTTCTTTTCTTCTGTTTTCACAGACTCATATATTTTATATCGGCTTTTTCTCTCTGTTTCTTAAGTCCAAAGCGTCTCTCATTTTCGGACGCGTCTTCAGACAGAACCCCTTCGTATGTTTACCGAAGATGATGTGCTTCATGCTCATTTACAATCATAATTTTATTTTGATACTCGATGCGTTCCTTTGCGGCCGCAAGGCCCGTCTTTAATTGGTCAAACGCAAACCTGTGCGTGATCAGATCCGTCAAATGCAGCGTGCCTTTGCCGTATGCGTCGATCACTGTATGCCAGTCGTCTCCCGGATCATGGCAGAATGACGAATTCCATGTGCCTGTTACACGAAGCTGTTTTCTTAATAATTTCCAATATACTTCCTTCTCAAGCGCCATGTCTCCCTTTGGATTTCCCACTGCCAGAACCTGTCCGCCCGGTTTTACACAGTTCAGGCAGTTGGCCAGTGTTTCGTTTGTCCCGGCGCAGTCGATCGCAATCGAAACGCCGGCGCCGCCTGTCGCTTCCAAAATACGGGAAACCACCTCCCGATCCCCTTCTTTGCCGCCTGCATCCAGGTATTCATAAGATGCGTGCGCCGTCTGTTTCATTTTCATCCCATGCTCTTTGTGATGTCCGGCTGCATACAGCGTACGGACGCCGAAGATGCGCAGCCACTGCGCCGCAATCAGCCCGATCGTGCCAAGGCCAAATAACGCCGCCGTATCGCCGGGCTCAATCTTTAACCTGCGGACTGCATGCAGCGCCACCGAAGCAGGCTCTAACATCGCCGCCGCTTCCATACGCATCCCATCCGGAAGTTCGATCAAATTCCATACGGGAACCGCCGCAAATTCGGCAAAGCCGCCGTCCCGCCTCGATCCCAGATAATCATAATTCCGGCACATTTCATACTGTTCCTCCCTGCAGGCAAGACATTCCTGACAGGGGATCAGCGGAAATACTCCGACGCGCCTGCCGATCCATGCCCCATCCTTCTCGTCGCAGACATCCGCCACCCTGCCTGCAAATTCATGGCCGGGAACCGTCGGAAAATGATATGTTCCCGTTTCAAAAATCCTGGGTATGTCAGATCCGCAGATGCCTGCCGCCTCTACCTTCACCAACGCCCATCCGCTGTTTAACTCAGGCATGGGCACGTCTTTATAGTTCAGCCGCCCGATTCCTTCTAATACGTAAGCTTTCATGCTTCCTCCATTATATTCTCAAACCGTCTCAAATCCTCTGCCGTCGTAATCTTAAAATTTTCTTCTTCTCCGTCTACCAGTGCGACCGGTATCCCCGCTTTTACCGCCGGTTCACTGCTGCCGCAGACTGCAAGCATTTCTTCCTTTGCCAGGCATTCGTTTGCCTTGAAATATAAGCCGAATGCAAAGGCTTCCGGCGCCTGCCCCGCCAGTATCTTATCTCTCTCCAAAAGAGAATCGATACGCGTTCCGTCGGCGCTATAATACACGGTATCCTTCATCTTAAGCACGGGCATGGCGCCGCCGGCTCCTTTCGCCGCTTCGATGCATCGTCCGATCAATCCGGCAGATGTAAGCGGCCGCGCCGCATCCTGTACCAGGACGATATCGGTTTCCTCCGCGCGTCCCTGCAATGCATACAGGCCGCTTAACACAGACAGCTGGCGGTTCTCTCCGGGTGACGCAAATCCCTGAAATTTTTTCCGGACGAAAGACGTTTCCGAAAACAACTCCTGCATCTCCTGTAAAATAGTTCCGCGCCATTCCTCTGCGGCGACAACCACATAGGCGTCCAGATCCCCGGACCTGCCGATCGATTCCATGCAATAACTCAAGATGGTTCTGCCGCAGACCTTATAATATTGCTTGGGCAAATCAATCCCTTTCAGGCGGCTTCCCGTTCCTCCGGAAAGAATGATGGCAAAATTCAAAACGATTCCTCCTTTGACATGCAGTGTTTCCGAACCTCTCCAAGCAGTTCCCGATAGGGTCTGTCCTTACCGAACAATACCGTCGTCCCCAGCACAAACCCTTTGACGCCTTTTGGCGCGTACGTTTTGATTTTATTTAACGAACAGGCTCCGTCCCAGAAAACTTCAATGTCACGTTCTTTTCTTGCCTCTAAAAATTTGTTTAACTTCTGCCCTATGTAGGGGAGAAATACCTGCCCGGCATTTCCGGGATTCACGCTCATGACAAGCACCCGTTTGGCAAGATACAAAAGTTCGTTCACCGATTCAAACGACGTGCCGGGATTTACGGCGATTCCGGGTGTTACCCCCGCGTCGATCAGCGCCTGCAGTGTGCTTGCCGGATGATAATCCGCTTCCGGATGCACGTAAATCACGTCCGCCCCGGCATGGATAAAACCGCTTAAATAACTGAGCGGCCGCTTAATCATCAGATGTACTTCCACCGGTTTTTTCGTCAGGCTCCGAATGCATTTTAAATCCTGAATCCCCATACAAAAATACGGTACGAACTGTCCGTCCATAATGTCGATATGATAGGAATCGATGCCGCCTTCCTCCAGTAATTCGATTTCTCTCTCTAAATTTGCATAATTGGCGCACATCATCGACGCCGATAGTTCTGTCTGCATGTCTTATCCCCCTGTGATCCGCTTCTTTAAAAATTGATCCGTTCGTCCCGATCTATGCAATTTTTCTGCAAAAGCAAACCTAAAAAACAACTAAGCACAATATAGCATAAAAGAAACTGCTAAATCAAATCCGTTATATCTGTCATTCGGTTAAAAAACCTGTCTTCCACCTTTATATTCAAAAAATCCTGATCTAAAATTGCAACCTTATGAATCATCTTCAGCAGCAATTCATCCGTTTCTTTCTCAATACCCATTGCCGGATCAGGACATATCTGCAAATATCTCCGGAAATATTCCTCTATTCCCTCTTGAATCTGCAGAAAACAATTCATGTCCCGATCTGTTCTTGTCTCGTCTGCAAAACAGGCTGTTCCATTCCTGTCAAATTCCAAAAACGACGGTTCCGGTGAAGTCAAAACCGTCTCTAAAATATAGTAATCATCATAGATTGCCGTTTCGCCGCCTTCACTGTAAAACGCTTCAATATCCAGATTTTTATCCTGCATAAAATCTTTCTCCAGCTGTAAAAAATACAGCCCCTTCAAATGATGTTCCATCCATCTGCTTACAAACATCTGGCTGGTTCCCTTTGCTACAAAATCAAAAAACGCAACGTCTCCTTCTTGGATCGGCAAACTGCTGACATACCGTTGATAACGCTTTTTATGCTCCGCAGCATTCTCTTTGATCTGCTGCGCATAATCAAAAATCGTTTTCTCTTCTATATCATCTTCTCCGGCATCAATTCCAAACCGTTCCCAAAGCTGCCGGCGCAGTGTTCCGCTAAATTTCATTCCGGCAACATAACCAATATCATCTTCATCCTCGATTCCCGCCCGAATGGCAGCCATTCTCGACGTCATAAAATAGACGCCGGACGCCTCCGGCTTCTGAAACTCTCCAAAACCGTTTAACATATCATATAACTTCTTGATCAAATACCCGTCTCTGGCGCTGAATAGAATATTCTTTAATTTTCTTTCCCTTACTTTTTCCCTGAACCATACAACAAAATCACAAATCATAGGAGCCATAAAAAGGAATCCGATATCCGCACTCGTTTTTATACTTATCGCCTTCTCCTGTGTTTCAAACTGAAACGGACTGTTAAAAAGCCTTGCGGCAAACATACCTGCTTTGAGCCTAGTCAAAAGATGTCCGCACTTAGCCTGCAGTCCCAAATACCCCGCCAGTTCCAGCAAATCCAGGCTACTGAAGATATGACAGGAAGAAAGTCCCGCCCGGCCGGCGCATTCGATATCCGCATACAGATCATCACCGATATGCAATCCTTTTCCGCCGCCTATTTTTTCCCTGAATGTTTGAAACAGCCCCTGTGTTTTACCTGTTTGATACTCACAGGAAACCAAAAGATCCGTATAATCTTTTATTCCGCATTTTTCAAGCATTTTCAAAATCCGGCATTTCGTATAGTAGGTATCTGTAATGATATAAACCGCTTTTCCCTGCCTATAAAATTCGGATACCAGTTCTACCATATCCAAACGCGGAACAATCAAATCATAATCGACAGCCCATTCAAGCTCTGCCAGTTCTTTTGCCGTTATTTCTTCAGACGTATGTTCCAGCACACGCTCATATATTTCCTCTAAATACGGTGAAGAAGTTTTTGAGAGCTCTTTCTCATATTTCAATCTCTTTTCCACAAAATCCTGAATTTCAATTCCCTTTTTCCGCAGCCTGTATTCCGTCAATTCTATTACATCCGCCGAAAAAAGCGCCTGCCGCGCGATCAGCGTATCAAACAGATCAACGCTTATCACAGTATGACCGCCCGCCAGTCTTACCAGTTCATTTTTTGCAGTCCCATTGACATCCTTAAAATCATATGTAACACGTGTTTTTCGGCACAAATCTTTTCCCCGGATATCGATCAGATCAATTCCGTTATTCCTGCAGAAAGTACCGATTCGTTTGGCGATCGCCCTGCAGGAACCCGGTCTCGCCACAACAATGATCAGTCGTACTTCTGCCCGAATACATTCATCCAACGAAATGATCCGCTGTCCATATAAACAGCCGTCCTCCCGAAAGCTATCCAATAAGCCTACAATATGAAACTTTTCCTCTAATTCCTTTAGCGCTTTTTCTGTCTCTGTCCCCAGCCCATATAAAGCAACTGCAGATCCCTGATACATTTCAAATGTTTCGTTCCAATCTAACATTCCTCTACACTCCCGTGCCCTTCCGTTATGCACTCGTTTACAAAACAAAGCAATTCCCGTTCAAATACATCCACAGAAAAAAACTTTTGGTAAATTTCTCTTGCATACATTCTCATATTGTTTACCTTTTTGTAATTGCACACACACCACGCAATATACTCCGCAAGCATTTTTATATTTCCATTTTGAAACACAAGTCCGTTCTTCCCTGTTCTGATATATTCTGCAGTTCCAATCGCATCGGATACCAGACAGGGCACTCCATGCATCATAGCTTCTGCACAAACAGTCGGCATCGGATCTTCCCTGGAAGGACAGATCATCACATCGGATTGTTTCAGCATCTCATTCACTGTATCACGGTCAACCGCGCCCGTGACGATTACCTCAGGTATGTTCTTGGCCTGTTTTATTACTTCTTGCGCCAGCATGGATGTATTTTGTCCCACAAAATAAAACTTTGCCTGTTTCCGGATTTCCTGCGGCAAAAGCTTAATTGCCTTAAGCAAAATATCCTGCCCTTTTCGATACTCAATATATCCGATCGTAATAAAACAAATTTCCTTCTGTATCATCCTTGACCCGGAAAAGTAATCTTCCACCCCATATAACAGCCGTTTTACCGAAATTTTAGGCAAAACCTCATGTATCGCCCGCTCCGGCACCGCCCCCACAGAGCAGACCGTCAGATGATCCATAGAAATCTCGTTTAAAACCCTCTTTTTGATCCCCTGATAAAAAAAAGCGGAATCATGCAGCCACCAGATCACCGGTACCCCCTTTATCCGCTTTGTCAAAAACACGTGAAAATTTATTGTATTACAGATCAGCAGTCTGAAATCTTTGATCCAATCGCAATCTTCCATAACTGCGATCTGCATATTGACATCCACAATAACAGAAATTTTCTCTTGCAGCAGCCTGTCCCTAAGCGGTCCGTCTATCATAGATGCATATGCTACCTCAAAGCCTCTTCGTTTCAACGCCCTGGCGGCCTGATACAGCGCAAGCGCCGGTCCTCCAAGATCCAGATCCTGCGACAAAAGCAATATTCTGTTATTACTCTGATGTCGAGGATGCAAAGCCCCTCTATGTATTCCATAATATTGAACCGGCTGTTTCCACTCCCCAACCCGCAGTAATTGATGCAAATCATAAAAATGGTATATTTTTTCCTGCGGCACGCCAAGTTTCAGCAACTGTTCCTGCATTTCTTTCATATAAAAGCTAAGAATGATAATCGCGTCATATTCCCTCTGAATCCCGTCCTTCGGCGCAACTACTTCAATGCCGTCTATCAAAGTATTTTGTTTTCGTTCTGAATTATCCAGTAAAGCGGTAATATCCGCCTTAGGAAACCACTTCTTATACCGCTCATAATAATTTCCCGTTCCAAAAAGTAAAAATTTCATACTCTGCTATCCTTCTCATGGTATCGCATATAAAACCATTTCATTGTCTGCATTGCTGTAACTGCGAAGATAAAATTTATATTCCGGAACCAGTTTTTTTATAAATAAGGGGAGCGTCAAAATATCTTCCGGCTTATGGTAGATGCAGACCGCAAGCTTGGGCTTATCCCTTTTAATTACCTTCTGCGCTCCCTTCAGCGATTCCAGTTCCGCGCCTTCCACATCCATTTTAATAAACGTAATCTTATCCTGACCGTCCACTGCATCATCAATCGCAATCGTTTGAATGACTGTTTCCCCGTCTCCGATATGCGCGCATCCGTCTCCCGTAGCATTAAAATGAAGCTTTGTACTGCTGCTCCATGTACCATACGGCAGCATAACGACCTCAGGCAACGTATCCTGTTCTCTTTCTAATCTCTCTCTGCATTTTTTATAATTAAAAGCATCCGGTTCAAAAGCATATGCTTTCTTTAACTCTTGACAGACTTTAAAAAAATCTGCTGTCGTCCCCAAATCACAGCAGCCCGCATCAATAAAAATCTCTTCGTTTGAAAACTTTAGAAAATCTTCATAAAAGTATTCGTCACCCGTACCGCAGCAGAAATACTGCCGGATATCCACGATATTTTCCTGTAAAACTCCGTTCGACAGCAAATACTCTTTTACTTCATCGGTATATTTTGTGGTACATATAATAAAGCTCTTATCTTTACCGTTTTTTACGGCTTCTTCCGGTGAACAAACCGAATAACCATAATAACCGTTTGCCTGTTTTTCCCGACTGGCATCACAAAATTCAATCTGTTTGAAATGTTTCTGCATATATGGCAGCATCCGTTTGGCAAAACTTCCTGCTCCATAGCATACGATTCCCTTTTCCGGGGGCAAATCCAAAATAAAATCTTCTTCATTCCCACGCTTCCAGACCGGCATGTTGGGATGGCTTTTTTTCACGATTTTCTCCACATATCCGAAATCACCCGTCACCAGCCATGCAAGCCTGTTTACATACAGCTCTTTGGAAAGATCGTCTTTTAACATCGCATATATTTCTTTAAAATTCTGTATAACCTCTTGCTCCGACATTCTGATATCCTCCATTCATCCGATAAATCTCGTTTTTATAAATTGATAATAAGAAGTCAATCCGTCATCCAGGCTTGTCAGCTTCTTTTTATATAAATTCATAATTCTCGTATTGTCCAATACAATATGCTTCACATCCACGCTTCGACTGTCACGATATATTACTTTGGGATTTAGTCCCATATTTCTCATCTTTTCAATAATTCCATTCTGGGTAATCCCTGTTCCTGAGCTAACATGAAATGTATCGTATTCTCCTTGATATTCGATCAACAAACTTAACATCCTGCATACATCCTTCACATAAATATAATCCCGGATATTCTCGCCGTCTCCCCAAATTTCTATCGGCGTGTTTGTTATCGCATGTTTTAAGGCTGCGTCAATAAATCCTACGCCTTTCCGAAAATCCTGCCCCGGACCGTATGGGTTGGAAATTCTTGCCACAATAATTCTCGTATGGAACTGATAATTAAATGTCCGCATCGCATGTTCCATGCACAATTTTAAGTTTCCGTAATGGTTGATTGGACGGGGCAAAACCGTTTCATCAATCGGCAAAATCCCATAATCGCCGTAAACCGTTCCGCCGGATGACAAAAACAGCATTTTAACGTTTTTTCCGATCAGCATATTACACAATTTTAAGGTTTGCAAAAAATCCTTTTCATACCCCCGCATATATGCCTGATTGGAATTTCCCGGATGGATCGTGCTGATTGCATGAACGATACCGTCCATATCAGAAACTGCCTGTTCCAAATCACTTATGTCAAAAAAATCACCCTTTACATAATGAATCCCATCTATTCTATCCATAGGAAAATCCAAGTCAAAGCTATAAACTTCATAACCATGCCGGCTTAAAAATCCACCCAAATTACTGCCCAAAAAACCCGATCCGCCTAAGATCAATATCTTCTTTGTCATATCTGCCTTTCATGTCTTAACCCTCTGACATCTGCAATTCGTACTCACGGTATGTATCATCCAGCCTATTATAATAGGTCTGATCCTTTAAAATATATCGGATGATCCTATCCTTCTTTACTCCCAACGCCTCCAACTGTCTTCCGATTGCAGAAAAGCCGTTTTGGCTGCTGATCACCCAAAGAACATTTGGAAATTGAAAACATGCATCTTCCGCAGACAGCACCGAAATGCCCGCATAGTCCATTCCATGCTTATCGGGATTATTATCTGCAAACGCCGCTATTTTTCTATAACCGGATGTCTGCAATCGATCCGCTACGTTTCTGCCAATTTCAGAAAAACCAAAAATGACAAGTGCATTCTCCTCTTCTGCCCTTGATGCAATATAGCTCCAGTCACTCTTTCTTTCAAATTCATGCGCCTGTTCCAATACCTTTTGGTATTCCTCATCCTTCAATATTTTTTTCGCCTGATTCCACCAATACCGATTGATTCTTAATCTTGTGCAAAGCCACGGTTTAAAAAAACCTGTATAATGCAGAACAGCCAATTGATCGATCCCGTCCAGCTCCTGATCCGTGTAGCGCTGACAGCATTCTGCGGAACCGTCATATTCGGTAAAATAATCGTACCTTAACGGTAAAAGTTTTATTTTTCCATGGCAGTATTTATTGATAATATCCTGGTCCATATACTTATAACCATGGCTCATCGCGGAAACAAATGCCTCTTCCAAACCGTCATCGCGGATTTTCTTCAGATCAAACAACATGAATCCCGCATTCACATATTCATTCATCGAATCAATTCCAAGGTAATCTGCATATTCGGAAAATTCTTCTATTCTGCTTTGTACACCCATATCCCGAACGCCCGCCGCATAACAGCCTTCTAACTCCATACCATACACAGTCGATAAATCTTCTTTTATAATCATGTCTCCATCCACAAACAGGCACCTGTCTTCATCAATTACCCTGCCCATGTACAGTCGGTAATAAGACGCAACCGGGATATGGGCAGTTGTAACTGCATGTTCCAGCTCATCTCCATCAATCTCATGAAATATTATGTTTAAAAAATCATATGTACGCTCTAATTCTATCAGCTTCTGTCTGCTTCCTTCGTCCAGTTTCCTGCTGCACAATATATGAAACCGGTAAGGAACTTTTCTTTCTGCAGCATCCAAAATCGAAGAAATTGTGACTTTCGTAGGTAAAATATAGTTTTCATCTGTTGTCATGGCAATGTTTATTTTATCCACTTTTCTTTCCCCCCGTTTCTTCCAGCTCCATAATCATGTCTTCTATCAAATACAACTGACCTGCCCCTTTTTTTTCAAGAAAAAGTGCAACCTCTTTTGCTTCTTCTTTTACCAGTGTGATGATCACCGGCAGCTCAGTCTCCCGTACATCCTCCGGTGCAATCGTTTTTATGTGATCAAACGGCTCTGCCGCATTCTTGTCTATAAAATAACATACCTCTATGCCATTCTCTGTTAATTCCTTCGCCGCCCTAATGCCAAAGCGTCCTCTTCCATAAACGGCAGCACGGCAGAAACCTGCCTTTTGAATCGTTTCCGCAATCGTTTTCCCCTGTTCCCGAACCGTCATCCAGCGATCCATCAGGACATACATTGCCAGAAATTTATCCCGTTCTTTCAGAAAACGTATTTCATGTGAACGGACAATGCCGGAAATCCCTTCTAAATCTTTTGATGTGCAGCATATATTTCCTTTCAGCTTCTCATATACTTCCGAAATAGAATCGAACATGGAAAGACTGTTGGAGGATGCATTTTTTTCATGCTTCACATGGTAAAAGAGCATGTCTTCATTCGCATGAAACCTTTTTCCCTCACACAGCATACAAATCCACAAAAACCAATCATCTGCTCCGTTATATGTCAGCAGATTCGATATCCAGAAAGAGGAAACGGCTTCCTTTTTCAATAAAACCTGCCCCGGAGATACGATATCATTTCCTTTTTGCGTCATCGCCTCTCTGCATATGCAGTCTTCCAAACGCCTGGCTTGATTGTAATACGGCGTGCTGCCGTCTATTATCCGGCAGACTACCGCATCTGCATCTTTTCCTTTTTCCATCTGGCTCTTAAAATACGCCGGTTCAATTTTATCATCCTGATCTAAAAATACAATATGGGTTCCGCTGGAAAGCGAAAGCCCTTTCACGCGTGAGCCATGAATTCCGCAGTTTTCAGCCGAATTATATACTCGAATATTCATTTTTGGGGAGGAAAGATTTGAGCCAATCGTTTCCCTGGGATTGTCATTGATAAAAAGAAGCTCGATCACTCCGTCATATTCTTTTGCCGCCGATTCTACCTGTTTGATCATCTGATCCAGATATGGAAGCCCATGATACAAAGGAACGATCACACTGATATCTGTCGTTGCCATCCAATCACCTCTGCCAAACACTGTTATCCTTCTGCTAAAAATATTTCAGCGCATCCTTACATGTGCATTCATCTAACCGTTCAAAATTCGTACAGGCGGTACTGTCTTTACTCCAACAGATATTCTCCCGAATTACCTTCGCCGGAACCCCTGCAAGAATTAAATGTTCCCCGAATTGACCGGATGTCACCGCATCCGCCCCCACCACAGATCCTGTCCCAATATAAGCTCCCGGCAGCAGACGTACATTTTCGCAGACCCAGACCTGAGGATGAATGATCACATCGAGCGGACGGTTGAGCCTTTCCAGCGAATCTTTGTCAAAAATATAGTGTTCGTCGTGCGTTCTGATTACTACATTGGAAGAAAACAAACAGTCTGCTCCGATCCGAACCGATGCGTATGCGGCGTTTATCTGCGTATCTATAAATTTCGTATGATCTCCTATGACACATTCTCCGCAGTTGCCCAGTATAATTTGCAGCTTACCGACGAAAATATTTTTTCCAAACCGAACACGATTCTCTTTCCCCCTGAGAGTAATCTGAACCTGATTAGGCAAAGTCTCATCAAAATATATTCTGTTATTGCAGACATCCTCCCATACGCCGTCCAAGCCTTCTTTTTTCACGATTTCTCCGGTCAGTATCCGTCTGCCGATCAGACTGTCGGCAAATATAAAGTCTGCTCCGATTTTCTGTAAATCGCTTATAATGGACGCCTGAACCGTCGAATCATTGGAAAAGATGACGACCTTTAAATCCTTTACCGATTTTAACTGAGCCTTGGATATAATTGGTATTCCGTCATACATCCGAAGATCAGAAGCATCCCATTTTTTATCATATAAATAAGATAACCGGATGTTTCGTTTCACTTCTTTGTTCACGATAGAATAATAGTGTCCTACTCCATATCCGACATATGTAAATGTATTGTCTTCTCCATGATATTTATTTGGCATACAATTCCTTTCTGAATATCTAAACAACTCATTTAATACCATTTTCCCTTAAAACTTTTTCATATACCTGATCCAATTGATGCAGTCTTTTATTGAATTTTTCACTATACCCTCCCAACACGAAATTTTCTTGGCAATATTATCTATCTCTTTGTTTAAATCCATATTTATCATCATTGGGACGAATAGAAATATCGTTCTTCAAACTCCAATCCAGTATCTAAAATTATACTTTCTAGCCAAATAAGAATACTGTTCCGTATAACAAGCAGGATTTTTCACAATATCTCTGATATATCTTTTTCTACTTTCCAAATTCGGAATTTTCTTTACATATTCCAAATTCGCCAGTTGATCTAATTCATGTTCATATGCATTTTCCTGTAAAGACAGCAAATAAAACATGTCGTCATAGCGATTATTATAATGCAGTATATCGTTCTCTTCTATCCCATTACGCCTAAGCTGCATCCATATTTCTGAATAATTTATCCTGCATGATATGATCCACAAAATATCTTCCGGATGTTCCATAAGTTTCTGGGGTTTCAAAATAGATATTCCACGATATGTATTCCCCCATAAATCTTTATTGTTATCGGCAATTCCACGCAGATGCTCTAACCCATGCTCCAACAAGATATTGCACAACTGCCTGCCATTTTTTCCCGCTCCCCATATAACAATAAATTTTGCTTCTTTTGCTCGTTCTATCAATCTTTCTATCTCGTTTTTCCTTTCCTCATTGAAACACATCTGCCAATAATACTGATAACTTGTACTTGTACAAAATACCTTTGCCAAACGCCACCATTCCTTACTTCCCTTGACTGAAAAAAAAAGCCACGGCTTATAAGACGCTCCCATATGCAGAATATATGGATGATCATGATCAAAATTAAATTCGTATCTTTCATATGGCAATTCAAATAAAAATTTTATATTTTTGCCCAAATAAAAGTGAAACAAATTATATTTTAACGGTAAAATCTTTATCCATGGATAACAGCATACGTTCAGAATATCCTGATCCTCATATAAATTTTCCTTTTCCATCTGCTTGAAAAAATCAGTGCTGCAGTGATCCTCCCGCATACGTTTCAAATTCATTACCATAACGCCTGAATTAATATAAGAATCAAGATCAGGAAGACCTAGAATTTCCCGATGCCTACTGGGCCGCATTTTCTCATCCATAATATGGCAGTCTCTTACCCCGGCAATATAACACTTTCCTAAATCAATCTGAAATAGTTCTTTTAAATCTCCCTGCACCATAAGATCGCAGTCTAAATAAATACATTTATCATATTCCGGAATTAATTCAGGAATCAGAAGCCTATAATATGCAGCAATTGAAAGATGTTCATTAAAGATCTTAACATCTTTCAAACGATCCTCCTTAACCTTGCGAATATAAACAGAAAACGCTTCAAATTCATTCTTTAAAACATCCTCATATCCTCTCGCCTCATTTTCAATATCATCCGCTGTAAGAAGGAAAAAATCGTACCTGCATTTAGAATGTATCAAAATAGATCTCATTACAACAAAAGACTGCAATACATATTTCTTATCTATTCCCCAGACTACTGGGATTTCCGCTTTTTCCACTCTCAAATAATTCCTTTCCTCTCTAAACTTTCCACTGCCATTTTATATAATACATCCACTTCAACGATTCGAATCCTTTCGTCTCCAATGTCTTTTACCTCTTTTTTTATATCATCCACATAATTTTCCGGCGTAATAATTAAGTTGCAGGCTTTCTGCTTTAAAACAGAAGCAGAGCAAATCTCCACCCCACATATCAGTTTTCCCCACCGCGTTCTGTCGGAATCTATTACTGCTTCTATCCCAATGCCCGCCTTTGTCAAAATCTCTGCACACTGACTCCCCCTTCTTCCGGCGCCCCATAAAACATTGGAAGTTTTTTCAGACAAAATCTCCGCCAGCTCCGCATGAAGAAATTTTCGTTCTAATGTATCCATGACTACTCCACAAAATCTTGCCTCAATCTTTTTTTTATATTCGGACCTGTCCACAGGAAGATGCCGCTGTGCAATCTCTCTTGTCTCTTTTGCACAGGCAATATTATTTACACTGCTTATTCCCCCATAACAAAACGTAAATACAGGTTGATTTATATAATACAATCTGGCTCCCGATTTCACGGTTCTCAAAAACCAATCATAGTCTGCTGCCATTTTATAAAAAAGATTAAAATTATTATTTTTTCGAAAAAAATCTTTTCTGCAAAAAATAGCAGAATGATAATAAGGCATCTGAATATATGACTGTTCAAAAGAATAGCACGAAGCATCGTAATACACAACAGAACCATTCTCTCTTATAACATAGTTGTCACAGCACAAACAATCGCATTCTCTCGTCAGAAAAACTTGCTCCACCGTTCTAAGCGCGTTCTTTTCGTACCAGTCATCACTGTTTAAAAAAGCTATGATATCACCCTCTGCCATCTCTATGCCCTTATTCATCGCATCAAAGACTCCATTATCTTTCTCGCTGATACGTTTATCAATATATGCATCATACTGATTCAGAATTCCTATCGTAGCATCTGTGGAACCACCGTCAACTACGATATATTCTAAATCATGATATTTCTGTTCTATTATACTTTTTATTGTCTTTTCGATTGTTCCCGCACTATTTAAACAAGCTGTAATAATTGATATTTTCATTCGCTTTCTCCGATTGTTTCTAAAGGATTAATTTCTCCAATGATATAATTGCAGCATTTGGAAAATACCGATGGATTACTCTGCAAATATTTTCATAATCATACGCAACCGTGACCAAAAAACATGTTGATTGCAGATCAGCATCTTCCAATTCATCTAACCAAAGAACCGGAATACCATCAATGCACTGCCCCCCCCCTTTTTGCCGAATCAATAAAACATTTTACACAACATCTGCTTTTTATTTGACTATAAAAGACTTTTCCTATATCACCTGCTCCATATATGATTAATTCTAATCCAATGGAAAAGTCCAAAAAATTATATCTTATTAATTTCAGCAGTAATTCATAGCGGGAATTTGCAATTACCGCCTGTTGTTCCGCTCTTTTTCTTCTCTGTTCGCGATCAAAAGCGACATTTTTCATTATAATGTACTTGCTAAGATTTGATTGACAATATAACAAAAAATCTTCCGCATTATCAAACCAATTTCTTAAAAGAGCCTCTGACGTATCATGTATCCCTGGCATAATATAATAACGAAAATTCAAATTATCCGGAACAGATAATTCTTTCTTTAATAAAAAAATAATTTCGCTTTCTTTATTTTCCCTTTTTATAGCCCTATTTATATCTTTTTCATGATTTATGATATATTTCAACTCCACATCGCTCATTACAGATCTCAAAAAGCAATTTCTGTTTTTCATCTCCTTATTAAAATAATTAATTTTTCTTTGATACTTCTGGTATAAAACATCATAACTTTTCTCAAGTCCAACAGAATATTCTCTATCATGAGGAAAAACAACATCAAACTTCTTGTCTTTAAAAACTTCAACATTACCTGGTAAATGTTCTAGGTTCTCTTTTAACAGGAAATCACTGAATTCATTTTCTATAAAATGAATTACGCTTTCAAAACGAGGCGTCCCTAACCAATCAAACAGAAATGATCCATTCCTTAATCCATATTTTGACATGGACGCAGCAGTCGGACACCATGCACCTAATGAAATAAAATTGTGAAACATATTATACCTCCCGCAAAAAATGAAACCTCTGATACAATTCCTTTTTTACAAAATTGTCCTACATATTTTTATTTGACAAAATGAAATAATCCATATCGATAATCGCCATTATGACAATCTGTATCATATTTATGAATATCCACATTATATTCGATTCTTCCTTCTGACGTACATGAAAACTCCAATAATTTCATCTGCCAAAAACATTCTATAACAGTTCTTGCAAAAAATACCCGATGAGCATTAAATTCCACGCGTTCTTTACCAATCGGCAAAGATAAAAAGAGATTTCCTCCCTTTCTTACCTTTTTTTGCAATTGAGAAAAACATTTAAAACAAGCTTCTGGATCAATGGGATCACCATATCTTCCAAGCCCAAAATGTTCTAATGAACATAATGCTGAGACACTTGGCAAACTTTCATCTTCAAACTGTCTTAACATTGTCGCATCATCTACAATCGTATTTAAATTTTCTACTTCTGCCGGAAACTGTCTTATATCAATTACATTTACTTTAATATCTGCTGCAAGTAAATGCGCAATAAAACCATCTACGCGGCTGCCTATATCATAATGCTCGTTCACACCAGATCTTATTATTTTTTTCGCAGCCCATAAATCCTGCCAAAAATAATTTCCCATTACTCCATTATCCGCAAACTTATCCCCCAACACTGGCCACATATATTTTTCCTGAATTTCAAAGGTTTTTCTATGGTTAAGCTTTTGGTAAAGCTCTGCATCCTCTTCCAAAAAAGAATCCTCTGTAATTCCATACTGCGCTTGATAATTCGTAAAATTTCTTTCACCTAAAGCAGCCCGCAGATCGTCAGTTGGTTTTACATAACAAGTACATTTTCCTCTTATTAAAAAAATGATCTTTTGCATATCAAGGCAAGCCGCCACACAGCTTTCATATATCTCATCTGCAAAGCGGTTTGCAACAACAATAAACTGAAAATCTTCCGGGATATTCTGTGTATCAATAACAGGCAAACCAAAAAAAGTTTCTTTTGTCTTGTATGTTTCTATAAATCCATTGATTTCCTTTAATCCATTCAAATATGCCTCTTTGGCTGCCCGACCTGTGCCCCACATCCATATGTTCATCCTGCCACCTCAAGCTCATCATACATCTGATAAAAATAATTTAATGTTTTCAAATTTCTCTGCGTGTTCTGTTATCCACTTCAAATCTTTATTCCACCATTCTAACTCTGACAGACAGTCACGTTCTTCTTCATTAAAACGATACTTAATATGCTTGGCGGGAACCCCCCCTACGACCTCAAATGGCTTTGTATTGTTTACCACCACGGCGCCAGCCGCTATAACGCTTCCATCTGCAATCGTAACTCCTTCCATAATACGCGCTCCCATACCAATCCATACGTCATTTCCGATTATAACAGAATATCCCCCTCGCGCTCTTCGTATCTCATCAAACTTATTTTTTTCCACATAAGAATAACCAATTTCATTTTTAGTGGAATAAAATGCAGGATGTATGGAAACAAAATCGGAAGTCGGATGTTGTCCCATAATAATCTGAACATCCGGTCCAATACAGGAATACCGTCCCACTTTTGTATTTTTAAGTTTTGCATGTTCTGACAGATAGGAGCACCTCCCCAACCAACTGTTTATCAACTCCGCTCCATCAAGCATAAGATTTTTTCCTTCCAAATAGGAATTATAAACACTACTATTTTCACTAATCTGACAATCAGAGCAAGGACTTCCTATGATCTGAGCTTCAAAGCCCATTTCCATCAGCATGGTTTCCAGCTCCTTTTTTACTTTTGTATTTAATATTGTGATAAATATATTGATTTTGTCCTGTATCTTTTTCATTTCATGATAACTAATAATCTTTTTTCCATATAACTCACGTCCTATTTTATTTTCATCCATGTCAGCAAAACACAGAACCTCAATATTCTCAGCCTCCAACCTCTCCAGCCACCATTTTCCGTTTGCTCCGGCTCCTGCTAGAACTAACCCTTTTCTTTCAGCTGTAATGTTTGATTCTTTGACAAGCTGCTTCATATCATTCCAATGATTATCCCTTTTCTCGAGTGTGTCATATAAAAATATCTCATTTCCGCCTATTTCATATATTACATTTTGTTCCTTCACTTTCAGAGAATTTCCATATTGCTTTTGTATATGATAATCCGCTTTTCCTGATGTCAGCCAATATCTACAATTTCTGTGTTTTGGCTGTTTTCCATATAAATCAATGCAAAGTTCTTCTTCCCTGACGCCCAGCGTTTTCCCCAAACCAATTCTTTCAAAAAATGCGTCGTATTTTATTGCTTCATCCAAGTTTCCAAAAAAATAATTTTCTTTTTTTCCCTCAAGTATTGGAATCTGAAAACTATTCTCCGTTTCCTTTACATGTGTTCCCGCTTCGTTAAAATTTGTTGCTAAAGCCACATACGGGTACACAAAGTATTTCCGTCTCTCAACACAATATTTTATATAATATTTAAGCCATGATGATTCCGGCCAGCCGCATACATTAGATGGAACCGTTATCTGACAAAATAATTCCTCTTTATGTTCAAGATACCATTCATAAAAGCAATTCCACTGTTTTTTTGTCCATACTTGTCCCCAAGAACAGGCATACTGCATAAAATAATTGTCATATTGACTATATGCAGGTTGAAACGGTTCACGCCCATTTGGATTTTTTTTGTGAGAATACAATGCTATTCCGGCTATTTGTTCATCATCACCAAAACATTCAACCGCTTGTCTGACATATGTATAATAATCCCATGCCGGTACGATATCATCTTCAAAAACTACCGCAGCATCCAACTCGTATTCATTAATGTAATTCCCACATTTCAGCACATGATTTCTCAATCCCAGCCGAGTATTGCTAAAACATACCGTTTTTTCTCCATGAATCCACTGAAATTCATTGGCATACTCTTTAATTTTATAATCATCGCAATAATCCAAACTTATAATTAAAGGAACAGATGACACAGAATAATTTGCTTTCTCTAAGAAATAAAGCAGTCTTTTTAAAGAACCATGGCGATTATATCCGATTGCTATAATCCCGATTTTTTTTTCTGATAAATCCATTCTTAATAATTCCTCCACACGCTCTATTAACTTTTTAGAACTCTATAATTTGTTAAATTCGTCATCTGAGTAATATCATGCACGTCGTTTTTATTATATAACATCTTTATTTTTCCCATTTCAATTCCGTTCTTTACCAGTTCATTTTTCATTTCCTCAGCATAAACCGAACTGGACAGAATAATAAAATCAAGATCTGTCGGCAGATTATTACAGTCATGAACTTCCCTTCCATGATAAATATCCAGGTTTTTAGTAGTCATTACAAAAAACAACTTGCAGCAGATTCTTCCTGCATATGTTTCGTATAATTTCAAAAAATCTTCTGTATGCTTTCCCGTACCATAGATTCCAATTTTCTTATCAGGTTCTTCCAAGCCAAGGTTTTTTAGTTTTCCATTTAGAACCTTTATCAATAAGTCAGACAGGGTCGTCGACATTCCATAATTATCTTTCAGATATGGCAGTATAAATTGCAGCGCATAAATATCGTTCCAATCTAGTTCTATCCCTTCATAAATCCAAAGCCAATCTCTTACAAAACGAAACACCATTTTCTCAAAACCCCTTTGAATATTCATATTTTGTCTGATAGAATCCAAAAAGACAAATGGAAGCATTATACTTCTAGTCAAAAAGCATTTAAAAAACTGTTTATATTTTTCTTTTTCTGAATATAGATTTATTTGTTCCCACAGCAACTGCTGTATATTTATATAATCTAAACCCTTTTTTTCTGTCAGTTCGCCCGTCATAGTAGAATCCGGCCGTAATCTTCTCATATATAAACGATTCGGAATACATATTATACATTCTGCACATAAAACTGCTTTTACAAAAAAAACATTATCTTCATAAAATAGGCCTTCAGGAAATAGGATACCATTTTTTTTCAAAAATTCTCTTTTGAAAGCAAAAAGATATACGACCACGTTATAATTATTCCAAAATCTTTCCTGAAAATATTCTATGCCAGACATAACTCCGGCTCCAAGATAAACATCATTTATACAATATTTATCGTATTCTTTTCCTATCTCATTTATATAGTTCACTCCAAAATTCATCATATCCGGATTGCAATGATTAAACTGCCTTTGAATACATAAATTCAAATTATGATCAACATAATCGTCTGCATCAACAAAAACAATATACTCCCCTGACGCAATCTCCAATCCATGGTTTCTTGCTACTGACTGTCCCTGATTCGATTGCTCCAGCAGAATAATGTTTGAATACAAATTTTTAAAATCAATGCATATTTTTCTGCTATCATCCGTCGATCCATCATTTACAAGTATAATTTCGTCAAATGGGACGCTCTGCGATACCAAACTATGCAAACATTTTATCAGATACTGCTCCACATTGTAGACAGGCACAATAACGCTCACTGATTTTAATCTATTTTCTTGCATAAACAATTCCTCTTCTTAAATCCAATGTAGAATAGAAATCACGGCTAAAATAATATAACATGTATCCATTAGAATGAGTTGTTTGATACCCATACGATTGCAATATACTTCTTATCGCCATCTCATCCCCACTGTTATGATAGCTGCAAACAGAACATTTTACAGAGTTTTCATTTAATGTCTTTCTTGCACCAAACAGAGCCTCTACTTCTGCTCCCTCTATATCCATTTTTAAAAAATCCAATCTGCCTTTTATCACCGTATCTAAATTCGTACATTGTAATCCGTTGGATCTTCCTATTATCTTGTTACAGAATACAACTTTATCTTTAAACTTTTCAAATGTTTTCAATAAAGGCCTTCTCCATCGTTCATCGGGCTCAAATAAATATATTTTTGAGGCTTTTTCTATATAACGCAGAGAAAAATTTCCTTCCTGAACTCCCACATCTGCAATGACGTCTCCCTGTTCAATTGTGATATCATCTTTTATATATAAGTGAGGAGATGCTTCCTGCTGCTCTTCCAAAATATCTATTACAACTTTTTTTCCATCCCTGATTTGAAATTTATAATCAAATGGAAAATACATCTTTTTATCTTCAAACATAATGTATGGCATATTATCCACATAATCCCAATATACCATATGTTGTTCCTGTTCTGACTTTATATAATGATTAAATACGCTTATCTCGTGACTTCCCCAGTATCGCAAAAGCTCCTGTACTTCCACGTCTTCTGTATCTTTATACTTTTCCATCAATAATAGTTTTATGAGATGAGATAATCCTCCAATTTTCTTTTCATCAATATGATGCCAATAAACTAATGTATCTCTTATTTCTTCATAATAAACGTCGGACATAATGATCAGCTTATCAAATTCAGCATGCTGTAATATTTGAGGAGAATAGATTTGCAATTCACCAATTTTCCCAAATTTTTTTACCTCCCCCCACAGCTTAAAATCATTATCTATAAATCCCAGCAATTTTATATCTTGGGTATTTAATTCAATCTGATTTAATATATTTTCTGCCTTTTTTCCCACTCCGAACAGGAAAATTTTTATCTTCCTTTCATAATTCTTGCTATTCAATATATGTTCAGGCATAATCTGAATCCTCCATAATAAATGAACCTGTTATCCAATACCACATACTAAGATAATATCATCTGCCGCAAATGCATACTCAGATATTTCTTTATCACTGCATTCATCCTGTGGAGAGTAAATCTTTTTGATCTTTAATCCATACTTCTCTAATACTGTTCTATAATCTCTTCCATAAAGCCTGACATGATCTTCCTGACCATACTCTTTTAATCTTTCTTCCGAAGTTTTCACATTTGGATTTTCATAAGTATCCATATCCGTGCATATTGGAAAAGATAAAATCATTTCTCCATCTGGCTTCAATACCCGTTTTAATTCAAAAATTGCTTTCTTTTGATCTTCCACATGTTCTAGAACATGGTTCATTATAATATAATCAAAATAATTATCTCTGAATTGAATATCTGTAACATCAACAATATGCATCGCTCCAGGTACAATATTCCCTGTATAGTAGTCGCATAAAGCATTCCGTTTTATCTTTGAACTAATTTCAGGTTCTGGTGCAATATGCAGTACAGAACATTTATTTTTAAAAATATTCGTATGTTTTCCCAATACCCAATACTGCCATCTTCTCCGCTCTGTACTATTGCAAACCGGACAATATATATTCTTCCTAACCCCTCCTCCTCCAATCACATGATATTTTTCAAATAATTCCTTTCCCGGCCACAAAGCCTCTCCAAACCCATCCACTCTCTTACCGCATATGTTACAATAACAGGGCTTCTTTTCTTCCTTTAAGCTTATAATGTTTTTATGGATAAATTCTCCCATTTCATATAAATATATATCACTGCGGTTTAAATGAAGCAACTGCTCCTTGATAAATGTACTTGTTTCATCGTCACAAACTGCAATATAAACAATTAAAGTTCCTTTTATTCCCGATAATTCTTGTATATCTATAATGTTTATACCGTCATAACAGGACTCTGTATTATTGCAATCGGTTTGACAAAAATAGTCCACTTTACCACCGGCAAATTTAAAAAAATGATATAATCTCTTTCCGTACTCTCCAGCTCCATAAATAATAAGTTTTCTATCTTCCATTTTAACCTCCGTAATAATCAAATTTTACCAAACAATTGAATATACATTTTTATACTTTCCCATACAACAAACTTATAGGAGGATATCAATCGCTTATAAAAGACCTCATTGTCATATGTTTGCGGAAATTGAGAGGACTGACCATATTTATGAAACAAAAGCGCTCTATCATTTACCATCATATCCAACCCCTTTCTTTTACATCGAATATATAACAGTTCCTCTTCGCAATATAGAAATGTTCTTGGATCAAGATAGCCATAATATCGAAAATAATCAGGCGTTAGTAACAACGCAGAACCTTCCGCAACTGTAACGCCCTTGCATTTTTCCAATAATCTTTCCACTAAAACCTGATATAGAGGATGTTTTTTATATTTACATATAATTCGCAAATAATATACCAGAGTAGCCGGAAAGGTCACATATCGATACATCCCATATGATTCCTTCCTGTCTGAATTTATAATTTTACTTCCTATAACGCCTATTCCTCTTGTATCTGCTTCTACCATCTTCCTGATATAGTCACAATCCTCCATCATCGTATCGCTGTTGAGCAGTAATATATATTCCGATCCAAATTTTCTTTTGGCAAAACAGATTCCAATATTATTTCCCTTTGCAAATCCATAATTTTTTCCTGCTCGAAGCACAGTTACTTTCTCATAGGATGCAAGCCTTTTTTTGAGATACTGATAAGAACAATTATTTGATCCATTTTCAACGATGACTATATTGTAATTTTTATAATTTTGCCCTAAAACGCTTTGTACGCAAACATACGTTTCTTCATAGTTTATATAATTTAAAATGATAACTGTAACCGTCTTTTCTTTTTGAGATCCCATAAATATTCCTCTTAAACTTCATTTAATAAATCTTTTAATGAAATGACGGGGAATTCTGCCTTTTTCGACAACTCGTTTTTAATGTCATCATAAGACGTAATTGCCGTAACGATTACAGCGTCTACATCCTCCAATTTATCTTCCATTGTGACAACGTCTAAACTGGTTCCAAGCGTATCGGCATTACGATCAATTCCATAGATCACCTGTATTTTTGATCCTTTTAATTCTTCGACTAAGGTATCTCCCACATAACTCATGCCATAAACAGCAATCCTGTGATACCCTTTTTGGAATAAATAATCTGCAATGTTTTTTCCTTTCTGTTTTGCCCTGATCCATTGATTCGCCATAAGAAATAGTTCCAGATGTTTAAATGCTGCCTGATTTGCATGAGTCAGATTCTCCCTTTCTTTTTTTAATTCTGTTTCTGCAAATTTCATTACGCTAACCGCCCCCACTGCTGCCCCCGCTAATACCGCAACAATACTTATTGTTTTTTTCTTCATCTTATTACCCCTTCATTTTCTGATTTTTTTTGACACAACAACCTGCAAAAAATCTCCTTCCAGTCCATTTTCAAAATTTTCTTTACTATTGGGAAATTCAAATATTCTTGATTCCATCCCAGATATGTCGTCTACCATTTTCAAAAAATCATATCCTCCCCAGTCGTACGTTACCAAAGACCCTTTATCACCAATCGGATTCCCATGGTAAACTTCCGGCAATATAGGTTTTCTAATGCCCTGTTCCATTTTTATACGGGATCTGGTTTTTTGGAACGGATACATTGGTGTAGTAAATATATGTATGCCTCCGGTTTTCAATGTTCTGCCAATTTCAGCCAAAACCTTTTCCGGATAGTTTACATGTTCTAAGACATCCTGTGTTATAAAAATATCAAATGTCTCATCCTCAAACGACATCTTTTCCAGATTCTGATTTGTAACATTTGCCTCTAACCGTTCACCTAACGGTTTTGTCTCATGCCAAAAGGAGTACGAATAAAATTTGCATTCCTGTTTTAAAACATGAAACGTACTTCCGCACGGTGAACTTTCATGGATTTTCATCTGCTTCCATTCCGGTACTTCTTTTTCCAAGACCTTCATAACCCCTCGTTGCCTGGGTATACTATTACAAAAAATACATTTATAATGATCTCTGAGCCAATAATGATACGAGACAAAAATAGTTTTCTTTTTACAGCATGGACAATATCCACCATATACTCTTACAGCCCTGTCCAATTCCATTTCAATGACCATCTTATACATCTCTTCGTTTAGGTTATCTAAAGTGTTTTTTACCCCCCCCCAGTTCAAATTTAGCATTTTTTGATAACCAAGACGCATTTTTATTCTTTCCATGTCATTTTCCTGATAATCATTGATCCAGTCTCCAATATCCTTATAGTATACTTGTCCGTCATCCTGAAGCAATTCACATATTTCCTGACTATCAAAAACAGCAATTACAAACGGCAATCCTTTCCCTTTTAATTTATGATAGTCTTTCACCGCAGCCATTCCTATTTTGCCTATCTGTTTATAATTTCTGTCACAAAAAGCTTCTATTATATGATCCATTTTCTGCAGCTTGAGAAATTCATAATATTGCCTGCCTATTTTTCCTGCACCATATATAATAATTCGCTCCATTCTAGTATTCCTTCCCCTTCGTTACTGATTCGTTATTATATTTGAAAACAGCATGCCTTAACGCCCTTAAATATCTATAACCATATTTCTTATCCGGTTCCACATATGCACCTTCTGACCACTCATTCCATGCATTTAAAAAAATGTATTCCTTATCTGATCTTTCCGATATCCTCAACATTTTCAAAATATGTTTCCCAAACTTTTTCGGACTGCTTCCTCTGATAATAATTCCGGCCTCATCTTTTCTGGATGTATTATCCCATCCCGAAAAAATTCCTGAATAAGTTTTTTTATCGCTCCTTTTTGCTTTCTTTTCTATAAATTTACATAAATAAGAATAAGAATAGTCATTTTTAGCCAATACTCTGTTTATCCAACTAACTCGATTCTTTCTAATCAAATTGATATGTCTGCCTTTCCAATTTAATATATGCTTTCTCCAAGAAATATCATCTCCAAACAAACTAACCATTGGCTCAAAATTTAAATAAGCATCATAAACATCACTCCTGTCAGCCTTTCCATGCGACGTATTCATTGCAATTAAGAACAATCCGTCAAACCCTTCTTCTTTTGCCAATTTTCGCCAAAGTGTAAACATTTCCTTTCTATATCGGATATTCTGAGGAATATAAATAATGTAAACCGGTTTATTATCAATTTTAATATAGCGTTTGTCCTTAAAGAACATTAATAAATAGTAAAAATGTTCTTTCCACTCATTTTCATCTCCATATACTTGGCGCATTAATAAAGTATTATTGGCAGGCGCGCGATACCAAGTACGCATCCATGATTCATTTGCCCAAATCAGGCAATACGGAAAATCAGCCTTAGAATAATCTCTGTATGTTTCGATCGGTTTTTCTAATAGTTTTTTTCCACAAAAATAATATTGATAAAAACAAAAACCGCTAATTCCTGCTTTTTTTGCCAGTTTGGTATGTTTTTCCAAAACTTTAATATCCGATAGATCATAATAATCATCATGTAACGGTTCTCTTGGCTGATAATGTCCAGGATAAAACTTTCTTCCCCGTTTTACATTTACCCATTCTGTAAAACCAGTCCCCCACCATTCATCATTTTCAGGAATTGCATGAAACTGCGGTAAATATATAGATAATATTTTGCTTTTCATGATTCATCAGCATCCCCTTCCCGATATAACGGATTATATTCCATCCAATAATCGATTCCCAATGCCCTGCATTTTTCACAGGTATTACACTTCAATATTTCCTGACGCTTTGACTTTAATTCCTTCAACGATTTAATATCAAAAATACTGCCCCAAATATAATTTTCACAGCCTCTATCACTTGCACAACATAATGCAAGACTGCCATCATAATCTATACATATTATATTCTCCAAAAAACACCGATGATTTGAAGGCCTTTGACTTAAAAGTTCTTTCACATGGGATAAATACAGTTCTTGTTCTGCCTCTGCCTTCATTTTTTCATTCATTCTGTTTTCCAAATATTCTTCTGTCATGCTATTGCCCGCAAAATAAGGATAGTAGCAATAAAATTTTAATCCCAACGATTCCGCAAACTCTTTTGCCTTCCCTATTTCATGTTTATTAAATTTATAAACATGAAAAGAAAGCATCCCGCTCCCTGTAAATCCGGTCTCCTTTATATTTTTACACAATTCTTTGATATTCTTCTTAATCTGCTCGAAAGAAAATCCGTGTATTCGATCGTATGACTCTTGTGAAAACCCCGGCATAGAGAAAATAAATGTACTACAATGTTTGTATGCATCCTTATGTTCCAATATAGTTACTTTTGAAGCATTTGTGCTGATTGCAAAATTTTGCTCTTGATCGGTCAAATATTGTATGATATGCACATAATCTTTATTAAGAAACGGCTCTCCCCAGTTGTATAACATAATTTCCGTATCTTTTCCAATCATCCCATTTTGAAACAAATGTTCATATACTTTTACAAATTCCACATATGACATATAAAGCGCCTGACGACCGCTATTCTCCCTATTTTTCCGTCCCGTAACACACCATTTACACATCGCATTGCAATACCCCGATATATCAATTGATATACGCCCAATCACAAGATCGTCAATATTATCAAAAACCGGAATATCTACAAGCTCTTTTAATTGCAGTTTAATTTCTTCTGCATAAGAAGACGCAATAAAAATACTGTCAATCTCCTTATTTTTTACAACATCCATAGGCCCTATAATTGGTTTCTGGCACACTGTCTTTCCCCAAAGCATTTTATTATTATCACCAAATGCAACTACCTCATATCCATTATGACGGTCAAATAATCGATATGCCTCTTTGCCCCGAAGACCAGCTCCCCATATTAAAACTCTGTTTTTCTCCATTTGTTCTTTACCTCCCATAATAAATCATAAAACATTTCATTTTATTTTTTTTATCCATAAACTGCCGGAACCGCATCCTTTTAGATGTTTCGGTATTTTATCCATGCATTGATATTCCAACATATGACCGAATAACTGTATTTTATATTGGGCATTGTTCATTAAAAACGCCCTTAAAATATACATCTCATTATATGCACGTCCTTCATAAATCCATTCCTTTGGATATATAAACGGATAAAACACATCATGAAAATGGATATAAACCCCGCTTTTCAGCCGCGGCAATATCTCAAAAAACAGAAAATTAACATCGGAATCCATTTTAGATACATGAGAAGAGTCAATAAATAATATATCATTTTCCTCTAATTTTTCAAAAACACTCATTGGCATCTCCTGAAAATTTTTCTCATAAATTTGGATATTATCTGTCGATTTCAATATAGCCCTTAATCTCTCCGTACGAGGCTCAATAGAAATAATTTTTAACTTATTATCAAAATAAAATTCATTTGTATCCAACATAACCGCAGTAGAATATCCAGAACCCACTTCAATAATTTTTTTAGGCTGTACAATTCTAATCATATAATAAAGCGCATCTGCACTACCTTTTCCGAACCAATGATTCTTATAAAAATATCTGTAACCTCCGAATGGAATTTCATTCCAATCCGGCAAGTGAAATTGTTTCATCTTTTCTATCAATTCCATCTGTCTCTCTAAATTAAAATCAATATCCAATACTTCTTTCTCGCGATCAAATAATATATGTTCATTTTCATGAATTTTTGTAATATCCGAATATGGTGACTCATAATGATTAAAAGGTTTTGCCTTACAATAATCCATTTCCTGCAAAATCTTCGGTTTATAATAAATGTTTACAGGATAATCTTTTTTACGCATCCATTCGCTCGAACAAAAAATCCATTGAAAGCCTTCCTTTTCTAATTGATTCTCAATATCCTCACTTTTTTCAGGAGAAACAAAAACCATTTCATTCTGTGCCCCCCTCTTAATTGCTTCATCTATACTAATGCATTCTATACCGTCAATCTCTACATTTTGAATATAGTTATCAATAAATGCGGCAACTTCCTGGTTTTCAACTTCTTTTAAATATGCCAATAATTTTTGTCCGTTATTACCCGCCCCAAAAATATATACCTGTTTCTTCATAATTTCTAATCTCCTCTCAGAAATTCCGTACAAGATCTATAAATCTTGATACCATTTCTTTCTATTTTATTTTTCTGTCTTAAGTCGGAATCATCTAATACGATCAGATCCAGATAATCCTCTAGATTTCGGGTATCTCCCCAAATAGAATCTTCTTCTTCAAGCATTATCCCAGAAAAATGCCTCATATTTTTTTCCTGAAGTAAATACTTGTTACGTACCGTTCTGTCTATATAGATCTCTGTGCAAAAAACTTTACAATTGCTATCTGAAAAGCAATATATTTTATTTTCTAAAACCGACATCATATACAAATTTCCGTTGTACACTTTTTTGAACCACACAGAACCCAAAATATTATCACTATATTTCTCATCTACAGTTATATTAAACATCTCCTTTATTTTATATTTATTACTGGATTGATCCAAAATTAAAACCGGGCGATACAAATATGGGAAAAACCAAACCTCGCCCTGAAATTCCACACTGCATTGATAGTTTCTAATATTTTTTAATTCTTTTTTGGGTTCTATTGATTCCAACATTCTTTTTTTGATATTCCATGTATAAAGTTTTGTTCCTTCTTCTGAAATCAACCAGGCTTTATCCTCATTTCCACAAATAACAACGGCTGTTTTCTCTTCTATTTGGTGAAACAATACTTTTTCGGATTCTATATTAAACTCAACAATTACATTATTTTGATATGTTCGTGCTAAAATAGATTTTCCTGCTTGGCATATATCTCTACAAAAAAAACTTGTGTTTTCTTTATATCCATATGACTTAAATTCATCCACCCAGTCATGATAAACCTTTAGTTTTCTTGTATGAAAATCATAACGTAAAATACAAGGATCTTTTGAACTAAATGCATATACCGATGACCCCACTAATATTCCTGATACAATTTTGGGTAAGTATTTCATCGTACTGTTTTTATTCTCAATCGGATATTCGATATTTAAAAAGGCATTGTTTCTTACATTATATATAGTAATATATTTAGATAGATCAGGAAAAAAAATAATCTCATCTTTGTATTTTATTGCAACACTATGCAGCCTGGACTGCAATCTTCGTTCATTTGGAAAGGGCGATATAAATTCAGCTTTCCCAACCCGTAAATCTGCTTTAAATAATCCATTAAACTGCCCCGCTGAAAAAAGCACTTCATTATCATCATAAAATACAAGATCACTCATCCACAGCTTATAATTACCCATCCTACATCTCCTGTCCAAATTTTTATATTAAATTCCGCATCATTTTTCTCATTTGTTTACTCATAAGTATCCTTACACTATAAAGAAAGATTCATAAAGGCAGTATCCTTCATGAATCCATTTTTAGACATCCCATCTCTCTACATCCTTGTATCTAAATTTTCCCTTAAGTGCGTATTATGACCAAGCATCTAAATATAATCCCTCAAGGTATCATCCATGATAATCCAAATAACTGTTATATAATATATCGGTAGTCTTCATATAAAACCTTAGAATCTATATTTTACATAACAACTCCTTTGATTGCTTATATTTTTTGGATTTGATGGATTTTTAGGCGAAATGCCGTTTGCCTGAAATTTTTAGAAATTTAACTTCTTAATTCATCCTACCACTGCTTCCATATCTTTACAACCAAAAATTCCAAATTCCATATGGATTCCTGTCAATGCTTCCTTTATCAACCACTCATAAAATCAGCAGGATTCCATGTCCTATATATAGCCGCATCCTCCGTCATCCCAAAACCTCCAAAAACTCCCCTCTCCCATGTAGCCGCATCTCTACGGAATCCGCCGGCACAAAGATGCAGTCTCCTTTAAAAAACTGAAACACATCGGCTCCTTCCGGCACTGCGGTTCCGCAGCCTCCGATGCAGAGCAGCACGCGGAACGAAAGCGTATCCGACCGATACCCCACCAGCGTCCGGCAGCGTTCCGTATTCAAGAGCATGCGGTGAACTTCAAAATAACGGCACCGGCACAAAAGCTCCGTCGCGCAGCCCCGCCGGTACTTTAGCACACGAAGCGGCTGCTTCGGCTGTGCGCTGCCGGTTAGATCCGCGGCGTCCAGCGCCTTTTCGATCTGAAGCTGCCTTTCCTTCCCGTCCGCATCCATGCGCCCGTAATCATACAACCGGTACGTCAGATTAGAATTCTGCTGGATTTCCGCAAGCAGGACACCGGCGCCGACTGCATGAATCGTCCCCGCCTTCACATAGAACACGTCGTCTTTCTGAACCGGAATTTTCTGTAAATATTTTTCAATCGTACCGTCCCCGATGCTTTCACGCAGCTTTTCTTTGCTCACATCATGATGCAGGCCGTACACCAGATACGCATCCTTAGAAGCATCCAGCACATACCAAAGCTCCGTCTTCCCGGACTGTCCGTTTTCATATTGCGCGGCATAGGCATCGTTTGGATGCACCTGAACGGAAAGATCCTTTTTGGCGTCGATCAGCTTGATCAAAACCGGAAGCATACCGCCTGCACGCCAGCGGCTCCCCAGAAAATCGGGTCTTTGTTTTAAAATCTCATCCAGCGGCATCCCTTCAAACATCCCGTTTGCCGCAACGCTTGGTCCGTCCGGATGCGCCGAACATTCCCAGGTCTCCGCCAGCGGATACAAATCAATCCCTTTTGAAAAATCATCATTCAAACGCCTTCCGCCCCAAAGATAATCTTTCCCCGCCGGACGAAGCAAAAAAGGCTGATTGTTATTCGAGCGGAAACTTTTGTTTGTCATCTACGGAAATCTCCTTGCCAAGCTGCACTTCAATCAGCTTTAATTCGGTCAGTGCCAGAATCGTATGGCGGCACCCTGCCTCCATGGTAATCACATCCCCCGGAGCAACCTCCTGCTGCATGCCGTCCACAATTGTCCGCCCCGTCCCGGAAATCACCGTCCAGACTTCGTCGCGGTTTTTATGGCTGTGGTAATTCATCTTGTGCCCCGGATGCAGCGTCACTTTAATGGTCAGGCTCTCTTCTTCCACGTCCAGCACGCGAAAGCTTCCCCAGGATTTTTCGGCAAACATCACCTGCTGCGTAATGCCGTCGACAAATGGTTTGATATAACTGGACTGCTCCTTGTCGGATACCAGAATGCCTTCCGCGCTGGCAGAAATTACCACATCATGAAGTCCCATGGCAAGGATCGGAAGCCCCGTTTCATTGATGACATGTACATTGGAACAGGATTCGTTTAAGATGGCTTCGCCCACACAGTTTTCTTCCATGGCTTCCGTCAGCGTATTCCACGTTCCAAGGTCTTTCCATTGTCCCGAAAAACGCATCACCTGAATCTGATCTTCTTTTTCCGCCACCGCATAGTCAAAGCTGATCTTCTCCAGCGTTTCATATTTGGAAAACAAATCATGATAATCCGTAAAATCCATCTGTTTATGCGCCTGTTTTAACACATACCCCAGCCGATATGCGAATACGCCGCCGTTCCAGAGCGCACCGTTTCTGATATAATCTTCTGCCGCCGCTTTCACCGGCTTTTCTTTAAATTCCAAGACACCGCTGATCTCTCCTGCATCCTGCGGGATAATATAGCCGTATTTTTCACTGGGATATGTCGGCGCAATCCCCATCAGCACAAGATTGGCTTCGCCTTTCTCTGCCTGATCGGAAAGACGTTTTAACATCTGAAAATAACCGTCTTCCACAAACGGGTCTACCGGACAGACGACAACCGGCTCATTTTCATCCACGCCCTGTACGTCCCTAAGGTACGCGCTCACCAGGGCAATTGCCGGAAACGTATCTCGGCGGCAGGGTTCTACCGAAATTTGGACCGAATCGCCCAATTGGTTCCGAATGGAAGACACCTGCGCCCTGCTTGCCGCAATCGTAACGGAAGCGTCTTTGTTTATGCTGCGAATCTGGCGGTACACCCGCTGCACCATAGATTCATAGGAACCGTCTTCTTTTTTGAACAGTTTAATAAACTGTTTGGAACGTATGTCGTTGGAAAGCGGCCATAATCGTTTGCCAGAGCCGCCGGATAATAATACGATATTCATAATTTCCTCCGTGTTCAGCAATAGGTGAAACGGGATCAGGCGCACGTTTCACAGTTGGTTCATATGCGTCTTCTACATCCGTGCAGCATGTGCCAGAAAATCTTCATACGCCAGGCGGATCCCGCTTTCTAACGATGTCTGATACGTCCAGCCCAGCCCCTCTGCCTTGCTCACATCCAAAAGCTTGCGCGGCGTACCGTTTGGTTTGGAAGGATCCCAGCGAATCTCCCCCTCATATCCTACAATACCTGCAACCAGCTCTGCCAGAGCTTTGATACAAATCTCTTTTCCCGTTCCGGCATTGACCGTTTCACTGCCGCTGTAATGGTTCATCAAAAACACACATAAATCCGCCAGATCGTCTACATACAAAAATTCCCGGAGCGCCGAACCGTCTCCCCAACAGGTGACAAACGGCTCGTTATTCTCTTTCGCTTCATGGAACCGGCGGATCAGCGCCGGAAGCACATGGCTGTTCGTCGGATGATAATTGTCGTTTGGCCCGTACAGATTGGTCGGCATCACGCTGATATAATCCGTCCCATACTGGCGGTTTAGGTATTCACAGTATTTTAACCCGGAGATCTTCGCAAGCGCATATGCTTCATTTGTCTTCTCTAATTCCGACGTCAGCAGACAGTCTTCTTTCATCGGCTGCGGCGCCATACGCGGGTAAATACAGGAACTGCCTAAAAACTCCAGCTTTTTGCAGCCGTTCGCCCATGCTGCATGGATCACATTCATTTCCAGCGTCATATTATCCCACATAAAATCTGCCGGCGCCGCTTCATTGGCACCAATGCCGCCGACTTTCGCCGCAGCCAGGAAGACATACTCGGGCGCTTCTTCTGCAAAAAACGCTTCTACCGCATCCTGTCGGCATAGATCAAGCTCCCTGTGCGTTCTGGTAATCAGATGACGATACCCCTGCTGTTTCAGGCAGCGAACGATTGCGGAACCCACCATGCCAAGATGCCCTGCCACATAAATTTTTGCGTCTTTCTCCATCATAGCCTGTTCCGCCTTTCTGCGGCAGCTTGTTCCATATCATGCGCTACCATCCGCCTCACCAATTCCTCAAAGCTTGTCTTCGTCGGATTCCAGCCAAGCTCCCGTTTTGCTTTTGCCGGGTCTCCAAGCAGATTGACCACGTCTGTGGGACGGTAAAAATCGGGACTCACTTCGACCAAAACCTTTCCCGTTTCCCGGCTGATCCCTTTCTCGTCTAACCCCGTCCCGACAAAATCCAGCGTGATCCCGGCATAATGGAACGCCAGCCGCAAAAATTCCCGGACGGAATGCTGCTCGCCCGTTGCGATCACAAAATCTTCCGGCACATCATGCTGCAGCATCAGCCACATGCATTCCACATAATCTTTTGCATAGCCCCAGTCGCGCAGCGAATCCAGGTTTCCCAGATAAAGCTTCTCCTGCAGTCCATGCGCGATCCGTGCCGCGGCAAGAGAGATTTTCCGCGTGACAAACGTCTCCCCGCGCCGTTCGGATTCATGGTTAAATAAAATACCGCTGCAGCAAAACATATGATATGCTTCCCGGTATTCCCGGACGATCCAGTACCCATACTGTTTGGCAACGGCATAGGGGCTGTAGGGGTGAAACGGCGTCTCTTCGTTTTGCGGAACCTCTTCTACTTTTCCGTACAATTCCGACGTAGAAGCCTGGTAAATCCGGCAGCTTTCTGCCAGGCCGCAAAGGCGGACTGCCTCAAGAACGCGGAGCACGCCTGTGGCGGCAACATCCGCCGTATACTCCGGCACGTCAAAGCTGACCTGCACATGGCTCTGCGCCGCAAGATTATATAATTCATCCGGCCGTACCGTACCGATAACCGACATCAGGCTCATCGAATCACTCAGATCCCCGTAATGCAGATGAAACCGGCGATGTCCTTCCAAGTGCGAGATCCTCTCCCTGTAATCGACAGAAGACCGCCGGATCAGCCCGTGTACTTCATATCCCTTATCCAGCAGAAATTCTGCCAGATAAGAGCCGTCCTGTCCGGTAACTCCGGTGATCAATGCTGTTTTTCCCATATTTATTTCCTCCGCATCCAAATTCCCAAGCCAACTGCTTTCCGTAAATTTTTCAAAAAGCTACACCTCCACATTCCACAACATCACCGGAATGTGCCTTCGAATACACAGCTGTGCCGCATATCCGCCGTCTCCGTAATACGCATCGCATACCTGCGCTGCCTGCGGCAGCTCGGAGGGGCAAGCCAAAATGCCGAACCCGCTTTCCTGATACCAAAAAACCAGATCCCGATAGGCTTCCGCCGTCTTTTGTCCTTCGCCGGTTTCCGCCGCTTCCCACGCTTCCGGAAACCAGACCAGCGCGATCTCCTCCCTCATCTCCCTAAATATGCCGAGCGCACGCTTTATCTTCTCGAGCGTCTTTTCTGCATTGCCGAGCAGGGAACTTACTCCCGTATAAAACAACACGACGCGCTTTATCGTCTGATCTTTCTTAACCAAAAACGGTTTCCACGCCTCCGGCAGCTCCGCCGCTTTCCCACTGCATTCCGCCGTTTTATCCGCACCGGAAGAATCCATACCCATGATTTTCTTCTCCCACAGTATTCTTGTCTCTTCCCCGGCGGCTTCTGTCAGAAGGTCAATCCAGATCCCGCGCATCCCTTCCGACTGGACAATCACACGGTCAGCACGCACGACGCCCGGAGAAATACAGCAATATTTGATATTTTCTACCGCCCGCGTATCCTCCGCCGTAAATTCATCCGCAGCAAACGGTTGGATATAGACCAGGCAGTCCGTCGCTTCCCGTAATCTGTCTGTGTAAAACATCGGATGTACGCTGTATGCCGTATGAAATTCGTCATACGGATGCTGCATATAAATCACATCCGGATGATGCGCCCAAAGATCAAACCCCCGATAGTCCGCAACCAAAACCTCCTCCGGAAAATCCCCGGCTTCCTCCTGCATCTCACCGAAACTTCCGTCCGGATGTTTATAATAAAACGGAACCGAAACCACATACGCCGCGCAGTCCGGATCCCGGCTGGCTGCCCGCCAGATGCTTTCCATCCCGCCCCATTCCGATGCTTTACAGACCAGAAATACAACCTGATACTGCCTGCGCCGCTGTACGGCCGGCTGCCGCCGTCTGTCTCTTTGTCTGCAGAGTTTCAGGTCTTCTCCTGAAATTTCATAGATAAAAGGATTTTTCCCCCGTTTCGTTCTAAGCGCCGCTTCCTGCTTTTTATACAGCGGATATTCATGTGTGCCGCCGCTTTTGACCTGCTGCATATACGCCCCGAATTTATATTTTGCCACTGCATCATAAAGCTTCGGCACAGGAACCGTCCCTGTTTCAAAAGGCAGCCGCACCGTTTCCCTGTAGTATGCTTTCGGCATACGATAAGATTTGTCCTGTACAAAAACCTGCATTTCCGTCAGCTCATTTGCCTCAGACTCCCCAAACATAGAACACAATCCCTCCGCCAGAAGCAGTAACTGCCTGCGCAGCGGACGCGCAGGATCTATATTCACCTGTAAAAGCCCCGCAAGCGCTTCGACCTGTCTTCGGACTTCTCCATCCGCCACGCCTTCCTCCATCGCCTGCACAATCCCAAACACCGACGATATCAGCTCATACTGCGCCTCCTCCTCTTCCGGGGACGGTGCGATGGCATCCAAAACAAACACGTCGATCCCCATCCCATACGGACATCCGTGAAATTTTTCCAGAAATTCTTTCGAAAAATTGATCTGCCTGCTGTTTAATACCCTGGTAAACAATTCGGGATACCCATCGTCCGTATAGATATTGTGCAGAAAATAGCCCTCCGGCAGCTCTGCGGCGGCAACGGAAAGAAACCGGTTATAATCTTCCCGCTTCATACAGATATCCAGATCGTCGTCCCAGGGAATAAACCCTCTGTGCCGGATCGCACCAAGCAGCGTTCCGCAGTCCGCAAACCACAGAATCCCATGTTTTTTACAGACTTTATCAATATCTTCCAATACTTCAAGCTGCGCCGCCCATGCGCGCTTCATCATACCCGCGACAAAAAATCCGTCTCTTACTTCATCCAAAAACCAGGAATCCGGAAACTCCATGTCATCCCCCTCCATCCAAAGCCGTCTATATGATTTGCAGATTCTGTATCATCACCGGCTTACCCGTGATCCGATACAGCTCTACCAAAGAACTCCAATCGCCGTAATAGGCGTCCGAGAGTGCGATCGCCCGATGCAGATCCGGCGTATCGTCATAAATCCCCCAGTCTTCATTCCGATACTGCTCCACGATACCGCGGTATTCTTTGGCATACTGCGGACGCATCGCGTCATACGCCGTTTCACTCAGCGGATGCGGCCGCCAGAGCAAAACCGCATCCTCTCTGTTCTTCATCTGCTCAAATACGCTGCGTATCTTCCGTAATACCTGTGCATTCCCATGCAGCAGCTGCACCAGGCTTGTATTATACAAAAGAACCTTCCGGCGGCTGCCGTCTGTTTTGTATAACTTCCTCTTCCAATCCTCCGGCACAAAAACGGATTCCCGTGTGGTTTGCATCACTTTATCATATTTCGGGGAACCAAGCGCAAGAAACTTTTCTTCCGCAATCCCGAATATGCCCTCACAGGAAGATTCCTCTTCAAATTTATGAAATTCCCGGATATAAATTTCCCGTATCTTTTCCGACTGCACAATGACTTTGTCCGCATACAGGCTTCCCGGCAGCACGCATAAATGCGCCGGTATGTTGTCGTTCACACAGACAAAATACGGGATATAAACCAGCTGGTCCGTATGTTTTTTCAGCTCTTTTGCATAATAATCCAGATGCACAGACGTCATTTTATTTGCCTGGTCATACGGATTGTGGATAAAAATAATATCCGGATGACGTTTTGCAATATCGTATTCCTGCCAGCCTACAATCGGAACATCGACAGGGAATTCCCCGCCCTCATAGTGCATGGAAGATACGGTACCGTCCGGATTCTTGTCAAAATAAGGAATCGCAACGACATACGCCGCACAATTCTTATCCTCTTTTGCCGCCCGCCAGACGCTCTCCAAGCTGTCCCACATAGATGCCTTATACGGCAAAAATACAACTTCCAATGTCTCATTCACTTGCTGCCGCACATATTCCCTTACCTGCGTAATACACGCATCCAGTCTGGAGCGCATCGTATATTCCGACAGATCCAGAGACTGCAGATACAAAGCTTCGCAGTATTCTTCCAAAACCCGTACGGCGTTTTGATGGGAACCGCCGTCTTCTTCCAGCCGGTTTCCCGCCAAAATGGCCGTTTCCTGGCATCTTGCAAGCAGCGCCGAAACCTGTGCATGCGCATCTTCTTTTAACTCTGTCCCTATCCTGTCATGAAGTTCAAACAGGCTGTCAAAATCTTCTGTTAATTTTCGCTTGTTATATCGTCTCACTTACTTCCTCTTCAATTTCTCCATATATCGTAAAAAATCCTCTTCCGTCATCCCGTCCGCCGCCAGTCTATACAGCTCCATCTGACGGGGAATCAGCGCTTCATACGCAGACTGATTCAGATCCGGTATCTCTTTTTTTATCCTCGCCTCAAGCGCACGGTACCGCTCCATCGAAATGTCCATATTCCGCAGTCCGGCAAAATAAAGCGGCTCATAAAAACAGGTATGGAGAAAATACATTTTCAATTCTTCATAATACTCTTCAAAAAACGCCGTTTGTTTCATAAATTTCCAAACGGCATGCTGTACAGCCACATGGTCTTTTAACGTCGTATCGTCTTTCATATCCCGGTGCATTGTGCTCTTCTGATTCTGCCGGTAAACATAAAATGCATCGGAAATGACCAAAAAACGATTCCCGTAATACAAAAGCGGATAGACAAACAGCGGTTCTTCGTAAACAACATGTTCCGCAAACCTGACTCCCGCCGTTTGTATCAGCGCTCTTTTATAAATCTTATTCCAGCAGCCATATGTGATTGTTTCGGAAAGCAGAAATTTTTTACGCTCCTCCACGGAAGGAATCGAAAAAAACGCCGCTTCCGTTCCCTTTGGATTTCTAAATTCTCCCGTCTGATCCGTATAGTACAAATGGTCAAACTGAACGATATCCGCATCGTACTCTTTTGCCCTTTGATACGCCGTCTCATACAATCCGGGCAGAACCCAGTCGTCTGCGTCCACAAAAGAAATATATTCCCCGGAAGCATAAAGAAGCGCTTCATTGCGCGCCCCACCCTGTCTTCTGTTTTCCTCCAGGCGGATCACGATGACAGAATCCGGATATGCGCGTTCAAATAATAGCAGCATTTCCCATGTGCGTCCGTTGTCCGTCGAGGCATCGTCGACAAAAATCAGTTCCAGATCCTCCATGCCTATGGTCTGTTCAGCCAGAGATAAAAAACATTTCGGAAGCCATGCCGCCGCATTGTAGCAGGGAATCACCACACTTACTTTTTTCATCTTCTCATCCTTTACAAAAATTCGGGATCTCTTTCAATTTTCTGGAAGGTCTCGCAAAAATGTGTTTTACTGTCTGTCAATGCCGCCGCCCGCTCCTTTGCCAGTTTTGACATGGTTTCATAGTACGCCTTGTCCCTGCAGTAGCGGATAATCTGATCCGCCATTTCCGCATAATCGTTTACCCAAAACCGCTCTCCTACCGCGGCCGCCACGTCTCCATACGGAAGCGTCACTGCCGGAAGCCCCATAAACAGTGCTTCTGCCGAAGAAGTGCCGCCGCCTTTGCGTTTGGGATTCACATACAGGTCGCAGCACTCCGTCACCGCAAGCGCATCCGCCTGATATTCCAGGTAATGACATTGTTCCGCCAGTTTCGGATAAGAAGCTATCGTCTGTTTATAATCCTCAAACAGCCCCATAAATACAACCTCGATCAAATCTTTGCCGCATACCAGCTTTTCCAGCATTTTTAAGAAATCATCCTGCACTTCTTTTCCCAGCCGCCATCCGGTGACAAGCAGTATCATCGCTTCTTCCGAAAATCCAAGCTCCTTTCTGGTAAAATAACAGTTCTGTTGTTTAAATACAAACGTAAACAGCGCTTTTGTCACATGTTCCGGTTTTACGCCCAGGATCTGCAGCAGCTCATAATCCGACGCTTTTAAGTCCCGTTCCGTCACCTGAAATGTTCCGGTTGTAACGGCAAGTTCCGAAGGTACGGTCGTAATTGTAATTTCCGGTACAATCGTCCCGCATAAATCCGCGCAGAGATCTCCGCCGCCGATATTTATAATACAGTAAGGCTTTTCTTCCTCTACCCTGCGCATCAGCATTCGGATCGTATCCAAATCTGGCATATTGTTTTCGCACTGAACATATTCAAACGTTTCCCCACGGAACTTCAAATGCTTCATCTTTGTATATTTTTCCATATATCCGCCCTCTGCGCGGTTATAAAAAGGAGAATCCCCTTTTTGTGTCAAAAGCATCCCCGTATTGATAATCACTGCTTTTTTCTTTAAGTCATGCTGCAGAAAATACGCGCGGTCACATACCGTTTTGGTCGGACCGTGTACTTCCGTCAAAAACTGCGACGTAAACAAAAATACCAGGTCCCGGTTTCTCTCCTCTACCGGAAGATATGGAAACGTGTCAACTTTTACCGCCTGATAGAACGAATCAAACAATTCACGGTATAACCTGGCTTTTCCCTTATCGATCGTTTCGCTCTGCAGATTTGCGTTGTCAAACGTGCCGCTTGTCATCTGCCAGTACAAAAAATATTTGTTGTATTCACCCAGCGCATCGTAATCCGCCTCCAGTATTTCCTGCATCAGCCATTCCGCATATTTCCGCTCTTCGCTGCATTTCATACAAAACGAAAGCAGATGTATTTTCATCCATGCCGGATACGTATACAATTCCAGCGTCAGATTTTCACACAAATTTACAATTGTATTCCGATGATCTTTTTTCGGCGTCAGCAGCCGCTCCTGATCCCTCAGCCACCCCTCCAGGCGCGCAAAATCCGCATAATATTCTTCTATTGTCTTCTGCCTCATTTCGGAAAGCAGGTTTTCAATTATGCTCCACATGACGTTTCCTCCAATATCTCCAAGAATTCCTTCACACGGCTGTCCCATGTATGCCTTTTTTTTGCTTTTACAAATCCGTTTCCGGAAATTTCCCGAAGCGTTTCGGGATTCTTCAAATACTCCCGAAGCATGTTCGGCAGCTCATCCAATGCATCCAGGCGAAATACCAGTAGATCTTTTCCATGCTCAAATCTCCCGTTCAGATATGCCGTTTCATCACAGGCAAGCACGGCGCCCGATAACATAATATTTGCCATCCGCTCCGTAAAACCGCTTTTGTGCCAGGACATCACGTTCAATGAGAGATCCGACTGCTGCCAGACCTGCATGCTCTCTTGTGTCGTCACATCCGGATGGCAAATCAAATTCGGATACTTCCCCAGCGGGCAGCTCTCCCAGCTGCCGCCGAATACGTCTACCCGCATCCCGGCATCTAACAGCATTTTGATCACACGATACCGGTAATAATGCATCACACAGTACATAACCCTGCGTACCCGGTAAAACAATTCCAAAAATTCTTCCCGCCCGCAACAAATGCCGTAATGCTCCAATACGCACAAAAACGCCTCTTCCGCCGGCAGGCCGGGCCGTTTTCGCATCAGCAGCAGAAACCGGTTGGCGATAAAGCGTATCGATCGTTCCATGCCGTGAATCAGGCGCGCCTCCTGCCAAAAATCCCCGTAACTGCCTACAAAAGAAACGGCATACCGTTTCTCGTTTCGCCCGGTTTCCGGCAAAATACCGGCAGGCGGCAGCAGATACGCTTTCTTTTGGTAAACGTTTCGGATAAACGCCGCATAATTGGAATCCAGCGTAAAAAAGCACATGTCTTTTGGAGATTCTAAGATATGGTGTTTCATCCAGATCGGATGGTCGAACACAAAATTAAATTTCGGCGCACGGATCAGATCGTGAAGAAACTGCCCGTCCTCTTTCATGCGGATACTGTACAGATACGTCTGCATGCCGATCACGGCGCGGTAACGTGTTCCGATAAACCTTGTCAGCGCACGGTTCTCTTCTGCGGCAGCATCAAAATATTCCACCAAAATGCCTGCCCGGCGAAACGCAGCTCCAAACTGTTCGGCAAACACGTTCAGCACGTTGTGACAGATTTCCTCTCCTTTATAGATTAAAACCGGCCGTATACCGTCTTCTATCCGCTCATACGATTCTTCCCTTTTTAGAAACGCTTCCATCTGCGCCGCCGCTTCCTTCTGCATCCCGATCCCGTCCGCGGCGCACAAAATGCTTTCGGCGGCAGCCTGAAAGGCTCCCAGGGCAAGCAGCCGGTCCTTATACCGGGATAAAAGATAACAATCGGTACAGATGCCGTCCCATGCCGTCCCCTCGGTCCGGTGTTCTGATTTAATATACTCTTTTTGCGAAACGCCCGCCGGAAAGTCTTCGGCAAATTCGATGCATCGGATATCTGCCAGACGCAGTAAAAGCTCATACTGCCGCTTTGCTTTTATCCTTCTGTTGCTCCCTCCGGCTTCCAAAAACAGCTCTCTCGGGATCCAAAGGTCCTCTTCCGCCAGCTTTTCGTCATATAAAATTTCTAAAAAACGCTCCTCTTTCCCGGAACCGTCTGCTGCAATTTGTACGATTTTCATAATAGCCTGCTCTAATGCTCCTGTACGGATTTCAAACGCTCTGCAATTTCTTCCACCGACAGCCAGTCGGTATTGGTTCCGGAACTATACTCAAATCCGGGTTCCACTTTCTTCCCGCCCGCCTGGATTTTGCTCTCCTGCCACCATTCAAAATGCGGATAAACGATAAAATGCTTCTCATATTCATATGCCAGCATGGAATCTTCCCTTGTCACCATGATCTCATGCAGCTTTTCACCCTCCCGGATCCCTACTTCCGGCATCGCGGCTCCCGGCAGAACCGCCTGCGCCAGATCCGTAATCTTAAACGAAGGAATTTTGGAAATAAACGTTTCTCCGCCCTTCGCTTCCGACAGCGCTTTAATTACAAGCTGCACGCCTTCCTCCAAACTGATCCAAAAGCGCGTCATACGGTAATCCGTGATCGGAAGCTCCGTTTTCCCCGCCGCTGCCAGATTACGAAAAAACGGAATCACCGAACCGCGGCTCCCCGCTACGTTCCCGTACCTGACAATGGAAAAGCATACGTCTTTTGCCCCCGCATATGCGTTTGCAGCAATAAACAATTTATCGGACACCAGCTTGGTTCCGCCGTAAAGATTAATCGGATTGACCGCCTTGTCCGTAGACAGCGCCACAACGCGTTTTACGCCGCAGTCTAACGCCGCGTCTACAATATTCATCGCGCCGTTGATATTTGTCTTAACCGCTTCCATCGGATTATACTCACACGCCGGCACCTGTTTTAAAGCCGCCGCGTGCACGACATAATCCACGCCGTCGAATGCGCGGGCAAGCCTCTCCCGATCCCTTACGTCCCCGATAAAGAATCGAAGCCTGTCTTTGTATTCCAAAAATTGATGACTCATCACAAACTGCTTATATTCATCCCTGGAGTATATAATGATCTTCTTCGGTTCGTAATTTTCCAATACATATTTTGTAAATTCATGTCCGAAAGATCCTGTGCCTCCGGTTACCAAAATCGTTTTTCCATTTAACATCGCAATCCAAAACCTCCTGTTTTCTAATGACGCCTGCCGTTTGTCTGTTTGGGCATCATTGATATATATCGGTGTTTTATTTCCTCGTATTTATACTTGTTGACGCCATATCATTTAGTATATAATGACAATAGAGTTTTGACAACAGCGAAACGAGGTGATTTTATATGAATCTACTGTTTTACCGGTACGGAAGCATCTGCGAACCGGACATGATCGAAGGCTTTCTGGAACTTGGCTGCAGCGTCTTTGAAATCACTGCGGAAATCACCGAAAAAAATATTCCGGCAGGGCAGCGGGTACAGCTTTTGTACCAGACAATATCGAACGGTTCCTATGACTTTGTCTTCAGCGTGAATTTCTATCCGTTTATTTCGGAAGTCTGTAAGATCTGCGGCCTGTACTACCTCTGCCAGACGGTTGACGCGCCTGTCTTTGAGCTTTTCTCTCATTCCGTGGAAAACAAATGCAACCGGATCTTTCTTTTCGACGCAGCCCAATACCGCGAAGTCGCTCCCAGAAACCCCGGATGCGTCTTTCATCTTCCGCTGGCAACCAATCCCGCCCGCTGGGAACGTGTGATTGCAGAAGCAGCGCCCGATTCCGTCCGGAAATTTCAAAGCGATCTGTCGTTTGTCGGTTCCCTGTATACGGAAAAGTGCCCTTACGATCAATTGGAAGGCGCTTCCGATTATCTGACGGGTTATCTGGACGGCGTAATGAATGCCCAGAGAACGATTTACGGCTGCTATTTTCTGGAAGACGTATTGACCGACGCCGTCGTAGAAGAATTTTGCACTCATACGAAAGATTTTTATCTGCCGCCGGAAGCGTCCGTCCGAAATGACAGAGCCGTAATGGCGAGAATGTATCTCTGCGCCAAAATCACTTCCGCCGAACGCATGCGCACAATGTCTCTGCTTGGCACACGCTTTTCGGTCGATCTCTACACCGGAAGCGATACCAAAACCTTGCCCGTACAAAACCGCGGACGGGCAAAGACACTGACGGAAATGCCCCTCATCTTCCGTCACAGTAAAATCAATTTAAATATGACCTCCAAAGCCATCCGGGAAGGAATCCCCCTGCGGATCTTTGATATCCTTGGCTGCGGCGGTTTTTTACTGACAAACTACCAGTCGGAACTGCCTTCCCTGTTTGTTTTAGGCAGGGATTTTGACGTTTACGGAAGCGAAGACGAATTGCTGGAAAAAACCGAATTTTACCTGACGCACGAACGCGACCGTATGGAAATTGCATCATGCGGTCTCAAAACGGTAAAAGAATACCACAACTATCCCCGGCGTTTATCCGAAATGCTCTCGCTGGCATTTTCACCTCACGCATCCGCGCAGGTATAAACGCCCCGTGCAAAAGCTTGCACGCAGATTCAAACAACCAGAACCCCACAAGAAAGGCGGAAGAACCAATGAACATTCTTTTTCTTGACTCTCCTGCATTTGCAAAACAGGATATGATCGAAGCATTCCGTGCATGCGGCATCACATGCAGTTTATTTTTTCATAAAGCTTATAACGAACGGCACGATACGGACTATGCGCTGGCATTTGACGACGCCGTTTCCAAAGATGCGTATGCGTTCGTCTTTTCTTTTAATTATTATCCGATTCTGTCCAACTGCTGCAAAAAACATGGGCTGCCATACGTCTCTTACGTATATGACAGCCCGCTGGTATCCCTCTATTCCTGCACGCTGATCAATCCCTGCAATTATGTGTTCCTGTTTGACAAAACGACCTATCATTTTTTCAAAAATGCCGGAATCCAAACCGTTTACTATCTGCCGTTAGCCGCCAACGCTTCCCGCCTGCAGTCTTTAAAAGCCCTGCCCGAAATTTCCAGGCGGCTTTCCTGCGACGTATCTTTTGTCGGCGCGCTCTATAACGAAGACCACAATCTCTTTGAACGCCTGAAAGGACTGTCGGATTATACCAGAGGCTATCTCGATGCCATTATGCTGGCACAGCAAAAAATCTACGGCCGATTCTTTTTGGAAGAACTGCTGCATCCGTCTGTTATCGAGGATTTGCAGCGCTCCGTTCCCTATTCTCCGATGTCCGACGGAACGGAACCGCCGGCATACGTATACGCCAATTATTTTCTTGCACGCAAAGTTACGAGCAATGAACGGATTTCCCTGCTGCGGCAGATCTCCGACCGGTTCCCGCTGTATCTGTACTCCCATAATCCCTCGCCCCTGATCCCTAACGCAAGGTTTATGGGTACGGCGGATTATTACGAGCAGATGCCCCTTGTCTTTCGGCACAGCAAAATCAACCTGAATATTTCCTTAAAAAGCATCTATTCCGGCATCCCGCTGCGATGCATGGATATCATGGGATCTGGCGCGTTCCTCTTAAGCAACTATCAGGCCGACTTTTTTGACGATTTTGTGCCCGAAGAAGATTTTGTATATTATGAAAGTGAAGAAGACTGCCTGCATAAAATCAATTATTACCTTACCCACGAAGCCGAGCGCCTGCAGATTGCATCAAACGCAGGCGGTAAAATCAAAGACCGCCATACGTTTGTCCACAGAGTCAAAACCATGCTGTCTGTTATCGGCTGACCGCCTGCAGCAGATCTTCTTCAAAGAGAGGAAGCCCCTCCTGATACGATACGAGCAGGCGTATGCTCCGTTCCATCATCTCCTCGATTTCCATATCTTCTTTCGCAAGGATATCTTTCTGGAGATCGGCTTCTTCTTTTCTTGCATACATCACGATCCAGTCGATCATGGGATGATGGTTGATCGTATAATTCTGTCTTGCAATTTCTTTTAAACGCTTTGCCGTTTGACCGGCATCCAGCGTATGCGCTTCTTCCCGAAGCCTTTCCTCCAGCAGGATTCCCCGCTGCAGCTCCTGTTCAAACTCTCTCTTCCAGTCGTTCCACTGCTCCATTCTGCGGTATAAACGCGCTCTTTGCCGTTCGTCAAATGCCGGCGGCAGATCTTTGATCATCGGGTATACGTCGACTTGTTTTCTGCATTTTTGCCGGATCGCTTCTTTCAGGGTCAGTACCTGCGCTCCTTTGATCTTCGCCCCGCCTTCCGTCGCATCGATCACACAAAGGAAATCGCCGTGATGTTCTAATTTCTTTTCAAACCACTGCCTGTAAAAATCCATCTGAAAATCGGTATACAGCAGATTTCCTTCCGTATCTTCCACCTGCTTCAACCGCCTGTTTTTAATATATGCATCGTTATCGCCGAGAACGCCTTCGATCCCTTTCGTATGGGACTGACCGCCGGTAAAAGCAAGATCCTGCCCGATAAAAATAATCGTCCGAAAGCCCAGATAGCGCGCAACCTGAAACGCTTCCGCCGACACGCAGCCGCCCGATTCTATTTTGGGAAACGGCTCGCCCAGTTCCTGTTCAATCGCTTCATCCCACCAGGGAACAATCGAATTATAATAAAATACTTTTTTACCGTATTGGCGGATCGGATTTGCATTTGTCCAGGAACAGCCGCACCAGAGCAGCTCCCGGTCTCCAACCGTTTCATAAAATCGTTCCGGCGCTTTCGGATCCACCGTACATACCAGATCCGGCCGAATTCCTTCGCGAATTGCAGTCTTTAACGCGGCATCCACCACAAAAATAAAAGCTTTTCCTTCCGCCTGTTTCAGATCTTTGATATTCTTATCCAAAGAAGGTCCTGCAGCAACGATAACAGCCGGCAGGTCCAACGCGCCGGCATCTTCCAAAACCTTTTTGACCTGCGCAATATTTCTCTGACCGATCATATGCTTCATATGAAACAGCATATTCTGCGGAATCCTGCGGTTAAAACAGATATACGTATTTCTGTGGGCAACTTCATAGGAAATCCGCTCGATTACTTCATCGATAAATTTCTCGCATGCAGCGGTATAGAGCACGTCATACCCCGGTAAAATACAAAATTCCAGCAGATCAATATACGTATAATCAACCGTTGCAAATACGGTACGGTAAATATCTTCTTTCATTTCGGAAAGACAAAACCAAACGCGCGGATCTAAGATCAGATCTTCCAGATCAAACTGCAGAAATGCCTTCGCCAGGATTCCTGCATCCGGTTCACAGATAATCAGCGCATTGCTGTCGTCGCACTTCTCCAGAAGCTTTCGGACCGCTCTTCCGTCGCCAAACCCAAAGATAAAATATTTATAAAACGGTTTAACCGTATATCGCCGGGCATACAGATCCGCCGCGCCGTCCGGGTCCAATCTGCTGTTTAAGTACCAGGTATACCCGTCTCTTGTAACCGTAATGACTTCCCTGCCCGGATTCAGCGTCTGAATCTGTATCCCGTTCCCTTGCTGCTGCAAAATCTGCTGACGGATCCTTTCTGAAATCATTTCATTTTTCCCCGTAAGCGCTCTGATATTTTTTTCCCAAAGTTCCATTCTATTACCCGCCTATCATTTCTCTGTATAATTCAGTCGCAAGCATTGCGTATTCCTGCAGACAGTCCGCTATGCCCAGCATATCTTTCCGTTCGTATGCGGCATATAGCGTTTGATACATAGCCGAAACATATAACACGATTTCCTGATTTTCCCCCGCTTTCCCGGAAATCAGGGCATCCGTAATTATTTTTAACTTTCCAAAAAGCTCCCCTGCCGCCCGCAGCGCTTCCTGTTCCCTGTTCTGATATAAGATTACACTGACTTCATCGATTTCACTCTGCAATGCCGCAATATCCATCTGTCATCCACCTCTATGTTATAGAATATTTTTTATCAATAAATTCCGGTCGATTCCATAAGAGAAAAAAAGCCGGCGTAAAACGCCGGCTTTTATGTAATTTGGAATTACTGTAATAAGGATAATACACCCTGTGTAGACTGGTTCGCCTGTGCAAGCATAGACTGTCCTGCCTGTGCAAGAATGTTGTTCTTGCTGTACTGAACCATTTCAGATGCCATATCTGTATCACGGATACGGGATTCTGCTGACTGAGTATTCTCAGCTGCTACATCTAGGTTAGCAATGGTGTGCTCTAATCTGTTCTGTAATGCACCGAGTGTAGATCTCTGTGCAGATACTTTTGACAATGCGCCGGCTACTGCGGAAATCACGCCGCCTGCTTTTGTGAAAGAGCTGACATCCATGCTAGCCTTCTTCAATCCGATCGTACTTGCATTCATGTTTCCGATGGAAATCGTGATTGCCTGACCAGAAAGAGAACCAACCTGAAGTTTCTTACCGCCGAAGCTTCCGTCTAACAGGTTCATGGTATTGAACTGTGTGGTAGACTGGATTCTGTCGATTTCAGATACTAACTGGTTGATTTCAGACTGGATTGCTCCTCTGTCTGCGCTGGTGTTAGGATCGTTTGCTGCCTGTGTTGCAAGCTCATTCATACGCTGTAAGATTGCATGAACTTCGTTCAATGCACCTTCAGCTGTCTGAATTAAGGAGATACCATCCTGTGCGTTTGCAGAAGCTTTGTTTAATCCGCGGATCTGGCTTCTCATCTTCTCGGAAATCGTCAATCCTGCTGCATCGTCTGCTGCACGGTTGATTCTGTATCCGGATGATAATTTCTCGGATGATTTTGCCTGCTGGCCTGTTACGATTCCTAACTGTCTGTTAGAGTTCATTGCTGTAAGATTGTGCTGTACTACCATATTATTTTCCTCCTTGAATATACTGCAGCTTCCATGCTGCTAATCTTGTTTGTAGTCTGACGGTCTCTCTGACATATGTCTTTTCTGATTCCCGTCTTCAAGTAACAATTGTTATCTTGTTTACTTGTTATATATATCGGACGCAGGATCCGATACTTTATAATAAAAAATAATTTTTCTGAATTACTTTTTATTATCGATCACCTGTGCGGCATACGATTTCTGACGCATCATATTCTGGTAATACTGGTGAACTACCTTCTGACTGTTGCGGACGCCCTTGACCTGATCCCGCACATCGGCAAACTTACGGGACGCTTCTTCCCGGTTTCGTATCTCCTGTGTCTGGATCGTATTCGTCTGCTCCGTGATCGCCTTAATCAGCGTCTGCATTTTTTCAATCTGAACCGCATACTGCTGTTTGTTTTCCTGTAACGTTTCCCTTACTCTCTGAAAAAGCTTTTCAAAGCCGTTGTCCAGCAAGTTAAGCTGATCCACAAGCTGGGATTTATAGTCCATATTCTTCTCAAAATCTTCCGGAAGAAGATTTGGGTCCTGGAGCATAAGTTTCTGCTGACGGTTCAGCTCTATAATATGTCCGAGAACATCCGTCTTCTTCTCCAGGCTTTCTATCATGATTGTTATATAATCCGCTTCCATTTCAATCTCCTGACTTGCCGGTATTTTATTCTATGGGCGCCGAAGGGTTTCTATGATTTATCTTCCCGCGCCCGCCTGTTTCATTACATCTTTCCAGGTATCACGCATCGTCCGCAGATGCATCAGGATCTCTTTGAGTATTTCCGTATCCTTTTTGATATTTGCTTCTACCAATCTTTGCTGAAGATACGTATAGACATTCTCAAAATCCTTCGCTACCGGATACTTATGGTTTAATGTCGCCTGAAATTCCGAAATAATATTTTCTACTTTTACAATATTATTGTGAGTTTTTACCACATCTTTTTTTTCGGCTGCGTCCAAAGCGATATTACAGAACTTAATCGCCCCTTCATAGAGCATCAGCGTCAATTCCGCCGGCGTCGCAGTCATAATCCGGTTGCTTGCGTATGCTGCATATCCCTGTTTGTTTGTCATTTTCTAACCTCCCTGTTAATGACAACATTGTCTTTTATGCCATATGGCCCGCGTCTCGATTAACCAAATAAACTTGCAAGATAGGACTGCTGGCCCTGCAACGTCGCGAGGGCGGATTCCATCGCAGCAAATTTTCTGTAGTAAGAATCCTCAATTTTCTGCAGTTTTTCTTCCCATTTGCTGATCGTCTTGGTATAATCGCTGTATTCTCTTGCCATCTCTTTATCGTTGTATACAACGTTAAAGCTGCTCAGTGTACTGGAACTCATTTTCTTATTGATCGTATCATACAATCCGGTCGTAAGCTTCTTCATAAATTCTACAACCGTATCCGGATCTTTCGTCAATGCTTCCATCAATTTATCTGCGCTTCCGCTGGAGAGCACATCGTCCTCATCTCCGTCGATATGGAATGCATTCTCCTCATTATCTGCGGATTTTAAAATTCCAAGCGTATGGATTCCAAAACTGGAAAGGCTGTATCTCTTTCCATTGATCTCGTAAGAACCTAACATCGCAGAAGTCATACCGTTTAAGAGACTTCCCAGCGTGTCGTCCCTGCGAAGGAGAGAATCTTTGATTTTTTTCTCCCACTCTTCGATTTCGCTGTCCGTCATAGCGTCTTTTTCTTCGCTCGTCAGCGGCTCATAGCCTCTCGAAGAACCGGCATTGTACAATTTGGTCATTTCATTGATCAATTCGTTGTAATCTTTGATAATGCCCTTGATCTTGTCATAGAGTCCCTTTGTATTATTGCCGATCGTAACCGTAATTTCCTCGTTGCCGGTCTCTGCCAGCGCGTTAATCGTCAGTCCGTTTACGGTGATCTCATTGGTCTCCGACTCATATTCCGCTCCGTTGATTTCCACAAGCGAATCCTGCCCGTTGACACGCGTGGCGCCGCTGCTGTATTCGACCTGAATCGAACCGTCCAGAATACCGACTGCATTTGTAATCTTCGCCGTTACGGTATCTGCCGTAAACGCCGCATTGTCTAATAACGCATGATCTTTTAACGTCTTGTTCGCCGCATCAATATCGCTCTGTAAATTACCTACTAATGTATCCAGATCATTGTTCTGATAAGCGTCGACTACTTCTGCAATCTGCGCGCCGTTCACCAGTGCTCCATGCTCGTCTTTTACCTGATAAGCATCCATGGTAGAAAGTGCGTTTTTATATGCACTGATCTTTTCGGTATCTATCACCGTTTTGGTTACTTTGGAACCGTCCGGATTCGTCTCTTCCACTTCTTTCGTAAGCCCGGCTTGTTTCTCCAAATCTTCCAGCCGCTTTGCGCCTTCCGTCATAGTGATGCCGTTCGCCTGAAGATCCGCTTCTGTATAAGTGACCTTATTGTCGCCCCTTGTACTGTACGTTCCGTCTGCAGCCTTATCGTAAATGATGCCGTTTTGATCTATGTAGACGTTCTTTAAATCTTTTTCGTTCAGCAGAGCATGGAACTCATCCTGCTCACTGGACGAAAGGTTGGATAAGTAATTATCCACTGTCTCTTTCGCTGTCTTGTATGCGTTGGCATATTTGATCTGCGCCGTATTGTTGGTAATCGTAGCCGGCGCTTTCCGAATTTCATTCAACAATGCGTCGATTTTGTTTTTCGTCGCTGCAGGGTCATAGTTTCCGCTGGCGTCGTATTCTGCATAAGCGCTCCATTTTTTATAGAGCTCGGTATCTGCCGTCGAAGCAACGCTAAGCCCCAATTTATTCAGCGCGGACATACCGTCCGTATCGCTTCCCGTTAAAGAGAAATCGTGCGCTTTGCCTGTGCTGGAGGCCGCAACGTAAATACGGTGATGTGTGGAATCAAAGCTCGCTTTCACGCCGGCGCTGTTTAAGGATTTGACAAAATCGGAGACCGTCATGTCTTTTGTGACCGCAATATCCGTTGTCTTGCCGTCTGCATTTACGGTGATCGTTCCGTCTCCGCCCGTATAACCAAGGTCGGACAGCGTACTTTTTTCGGTAATATCATTTCCTAACTTTGCTCCGGTCAGATATCCGCTTTTTGCAATCTGTTTGATCTTTACCGCATAGCTTCCGTTGATTGCAGAAGAAGAAGCATTGACGGTTGCCTTTGTCGTATCGGAAACCGTAGCAGTGCGGATATTATATGCTGCCGAATATCTCAAATTGGTAAGTTTGCTGTAAAAAGAAGAAACTTTGCTGTTCAAAGCCTTCCATGCATTCTGTTTCCAGGAAAGCTTGGTCTGTGCTTTCGTATATTTCTGCGTTTTCATACGGTATGCGGAAACCAATTCCGAAATCAGCGCTTCCGTATCCAGTCCAGAATTCATTCCAGTGATTCTAATGGGCATACTTTTTTCCTCCTATCTCTTTTCGTCTACCATCAGTCCTGCCATCTCCCAAACTTTTGCAATCATATCCAGCGTCTGCTCCGGAGGATATTCTTTGAGGACTTCTCTGGTATCCTTGTCAATGATTTTAATTGTAATACGGTTTGTTCCGTCATGAACCCCGAAAACGGCTTCCGAATTTTTTGCATTTCGATTGATCTCTTCTGCCGCCTTCTTCAATGCTTCCGTTCCCGCTCCTATTACCTTTACGGAACCGTCCGCATCATCTTTGTTTAAAACATCCTGCTCAAAAGGAGCCGCACGGCTGATTCGCTCCGCCGACGGCGCCTTTGCTGCTTTAGTTGCCTTCTTCTGGGAACCCTCGCTTACTGCATCCGCTTTTGGCACGCTTCCCTGATATGCCGCATTCGGATTCGCTATCGATTTTAGTGCCATGTTTAACCACCTCCGTGTGATTGTCCGAAACACTCCCGGCCGGAATGTCCCATTTATCTACTTCCACATTTACTGTATATATCGGAAGATATCTTCAAATTAATTAGAATAACTTTTTGAGCGCTTCCACCCCGTTCGGATGAATAGCGGCCTTATTTTCATCCTCAATCTGAAGATAGACCTCTTTCCGGTAAATCGGCACTTCCTTGGGCGCAGTAATACCGATTTTTATCTGATCGCCCCGAATCTCAAGTATCGTCACTTCTATATTATTGTTTAATACAAGAGACTCTCCTTTTCGCCTTGTCAATGCCAGCATATCTACTCACCCGCCTTCTCTTTTCCGTCCTTGATTAAATCATAGATATTATGCCGAACTTCATAATCATCTTCTACGATCAACTGGCAGCCCCGGTTGGTATCTGTATTCACAATAATCGGCGCTTTTAAATTTACGGATATCCTGCGAATGTCTTTTGGAACCGTAACGGTGACAAGCACATAGATATTTTCCGGCGTCAGGCTTCCCAATCCCTCCAAAAGCTCATTGTTTACGGTCGGATTGTACTCCGGCATCAGCTCCGTAGGTACAAGAACCGGTATGGCAACTTCTCCGTCATCTAACGACTGCAGCCACATAATGCCTGACTTTTCTTCTTTCTCCGAATCAAAGATCAGCGTAAAATGGTTCAGGTTCGGAAACCCGATGATCCCCTGCTCCATGGTAACGATCTTTTCTTCTCCGATTTCAATCTCTCCAAACAATCTTGTCGTCGCTTTCATGCTTTTCCTCTCCGCTTTAAATGTAATCCAATAATGTCTGCTTTTCGATTTTTCCGGCAGATAAAAGCGATGCCTGATATGCATTATAAGCTGCCGTATACTCGATAATAATATCCGACAATTCCTTGTCTTCATTATCCGATTGTAATTCCTCCTGCGTCAGCTTAAGGTTGTCGATCCTCGTTTCTGTCATTTCCAGCTGTGAGCCTCTTGCGCCCATTTCGGTATATGCAATATTGAGTTTCTGCATATACTTATCGAATTTCCCGTTTTCCGCGCTGTAAAGGTCTGTCAGGCGGCTGTCGGCGTAAGACGCCTCTTTTTCCGCCGCTGCAAGCCATTTTTCCACCTCTTCTTTACAGTCGGCAAACTGCGCTTCATTTTTCATCGCCTTGAGCTTATCTACTTTGTCATGTGCATTGATCGCAACCTGTACGGCGTCGATCATTTCCACGACATCCTGATAAATACTCATATCAAAAAGCTCATCTGCCTGTAAGTTAATCGTAATCGTCTGGTTCAGGGAAACGGTGTACTTAATATCTTCATAAATTTTATTGCCGTTATCGTCATATTTCTGGTATTCGATCGGACGGGCAGCATCCGTTACGTCCTTGCAGTTGTAGTAATATTCCGGCCGAAGCTCTCCCTTATCAAACCCTGTCTTCTGATACTCGACCTGAATCGATGCGCGTCCGCTCTTTAACGTATCGTTGATCGCGCTTCCGACAATCACATCTCCGGTATTTTTAATAATGACGATTTCATTGTCGCCGATGGTTTTATGTCCGTTCGCGCCTGCGGCAGCCTGCCAGTCTGCTTCCGTTTCGTATACGGTCGGCGTCGGCAGTGTAATCGCATTTCCGTCTTCATCCGTTGCGGTAATCGTGTTCACCTGATCGATCTTATCGTACGGCAGGCGGATGCGGTTGTAATTGTCCTTGTAAATCTCCGGAATCTCCGAAAGATCCTTTACCTCTGCAGAAGTCGCAGGAACCTCAACCGAACCGCTGTAATATGCGTATTCTTCTAAATCTTTATAGGTAAAATTCTGCGTAATCTCATATTTTGTTTTGGCTTCATCTTCCTGAAACGTCAGCTTGGATCCCGTCTTAAAGCCGGTAAAAACCGTTCTTCCGGAATTATCCGCGTTTCCTTCGCTGTACAGCTGATTTTTTAACGCTGTTAGATTCTTTAAAATCGTATTCCTGTCATCTGCCGTCAAATCGGAGTTTGTACCTCTTACACATTCAGCCTTAACATCTGTCAGGATTTTATTCATATTTTTTAATGCCGTCTCGGTTGCTTCCATCCATGCCTTTGCGTCCGTAATATTTTTTTCAGAATACTGCTTGATCTGGCTCAATGTGCTGCGAAGCCGCAGAGAACGGATGGCGATCACCGGGTTCTCCGACGGACGCTGAATCTTCTTCTGTGACGACATCTGTAAATTCAGCGCATTGACGTTGACTTTATTGCCGTTAATATTCTTGGTTGTATTATTCATCATCATATTATTGGTAATTCGCATATCGTAATTCCTCCTGTTCTGTTCAGCCTTATACGCCGGTCTGCGTGATCAGCCTGTCATACATCTCCGACATGCACTGTATCATACGGGCAGCCAGATTATATGCATTCTGAAATTTCACCAGGTCCAAAGCTTCCTCATCCTCGTCTACGCCGGAAATGGAAAGCCGCTGATTCGTAATTGCACTCGATATATCCGAAAAGTTTTCCAAAAAGATTTCGGATTCTCCGGCGTCGATTACGATATCGGAATAAATACATTCCAGAAATCCCGACGCGCTTCCGCCGCGGAATATTTTTTCATCGTTTTGGAGCACCTGCATTGCCGTAATGATATCCGACGCAGATTCCTTGTCTCCTTCTATCATCGGTTTAACCGTCGTCGAAAAAATTGCCGAATTCCGAAGGCTCGCGTCCGCTACGGTAAAGTTCAGCGCATTCAGCTGATAATAACTGTTGGACGTAGAGGTCACTACGGAAGCCGGATCGGTCACGCCGTCTTTTCCAACCTTCTGATCCGAAAAATCATACTCCGAACCATCATATTTGTTTCCGACAAAGAAAGATCCCATCGGGTTGTTGTTCAAATCCACGCCTTCCTGCTGGTATGCGTTAAAACGGCTGCTGAACGCACGGATAAATTCGCTCATCTGTCCCATAAAATACGGGATTCCCATTGCGTCCACAGTCTCGCCGATCTTTGCCTGTTTTCCCGGAAGATCGCTGATCGTCGCAGCGTCCAGACGATCGTCAAACTGGAACGTATACGATTCCACATTTCCGTCGGCATCCAGTTTTACGGAAAATCCGGAGTAGTGATATTCTTTATTTTTTATGGTAATGATTCCCTCTTCTGCCATTGTCATGGATTCAACCGTTGTCATCGTAGACGGCTTGATCGTCACGCTCGAAACCCCGGCGCTTAGCACCTGTCCCTGGAAGTTCTCGGCGTTATTGCCGTCCCGAATCTCAAGCAGCGCTTTTAACGATCCGTCCATGGACTTTGCATTCATATTGAATTTCATTCCGGTATCGGACCAGACAACGTTGTAGAGCCCTTCCACATCGGTCTGGTTTACTTTATGCTCTCTGGGCACGCAGGTAAGCGTCCGATATTCAAACGTGTCGACAATCGTCTGTCCGTCCAGTTTTACAATATAATTGGTTCCGCCCACATACATATCCGGATAATTGCTGTTTGTCACAGGAGATTCTTCTACAGTGATCGGAACGATCTCGGAAAGCTCATCGATGATCAGCGCCCGCTGATCCCTCAGTTCGTTCGCCATACCGCCCTGCAGCTCAATGGAATTGATCTGTTTTGTGAGAGAAGCAATCTTTTCCGCATCGGCATTGATCGTTTCCACCAGCGTTTTAATCTGATCGTTGGTGTCTTTCTGCAGCCTGCTCAATCCGTTTGCCACATTATTAAAATAAGTCGTAAAAATCTTCGCCTGGCTAATAAAGCTTTTTCGTTTATTTTCGTCTCCCGCATCTCCGATCAATCCGTTCATTTCATTAAACATATTGGAAAAACAGGTGGAAAATCCGGGGTTTGCCGTCCCTTCGTCGGTAAAGTAATCTTCGATCTGTTTTAAATAATTCAGCTTCGTGCTGTAAAGGCCTACCGCAGACTGATTTTCCCAGTATTTGGTGTCGTAATAGGAACTGCGGAGCGATGTAATGGACGTCGTCGTAACGCCGGCGCCGGTCGTACCGTATTTCTGATATACCCTGAGGCCTTCTGCAGCCTGGCGGTTTGCCACCTGCTTGCTGTAGCCTTTTGTCTGTACGTTGGAAATGTTGTTGCCCGTCGTATTGATCGCAGCCTGGAATGCATTGACTGCGGAAGATGCTATATTTAATCCAAAAAATGTTGATGGCATATTCGATCACCTCTTTTTCTAGCCCATCTGATATATTAACGTCTCTATCATTTCGTTGATGACATTGATAAATCTGCTGGAAGCATTATATGCGTTCTGAAATTTTATCATATTTGTAAGTTCTTCGTCCGAAGAAACCCCGATCACCTGCTGTCTGGCATTATCCGTCGCCAGCGCAGTACCCTCAAGCCCGGACGCGGTAGAACCGAATACGCTTCCTAACGTTGCAATTTCCCCTATCATTTTGCCGTAAAATTCACCGAACGTACATGGCGTCGTATCATGTGGGCTTAAAAACATGGTATCATTGTTCCAGAGAGCCTCCAATGCTTTCCCCAGTTCGATGGCTTCCGGAAGTTCTCCGTCTTTGCCGTTCTGCAAATATGCCGGGAGCAGCGATTCGCTCTCCAAAAGCTTCGGATTGATATGAATACTTCCGATCGTATACTGATTTGCCGTATCCGTCGGATCTTCTTCATTGTAAACATAATAGGTTACGCCGTCGTCTCCCAGAACCTTCGTATAACGGGAACATCCGGTCCGCTCAAACAGCTCCTGCGGCGGAAGCGACCCGTCGGCGCCGACACAGCAGTTTTCGGTATCAAGGATCTTCGTTCCCGCTGCAAACGTCACTTTATTTCCGTTTTCGTCTGTTCCGCTGATCGCCGTATTGGAAGCAATATTGGGTGCAAGCAGATCGTTGATTTTGGTTACAATCGTATGTACCAGCATATCCAGTTCCGCTTCCACATTCATCATCACGGAATTTCCAAGCGTTTTATCATATTGTTCCATAGAAACGCCGTCCAAATCCAGATAATTTGCATGTTTGTCGCCTCTTGCCAAAAGCAGGGCTTTCAGCGATCCGATATCGTTCTTTTTGGCGGTGGAAATTTCCTGCGTGGTGTCGTATACTTTGTAATACTGCTCTTTTTCCAGATTGGATAGATGCGTCCAGTACGGCGTGATAAATCCCGTCTCTTCGTCCATCTGCTTTCCGATTTCATATACATGCGTCTCATCTACAAACGTCACGTTCTCAAAGTTTACTTTTACGATTCCGTTTGCCAGTTCTTTGTAGTTGATATCGCCGTATCTTGCAAGTTCATCTAAAAGCAGGTCTCTCTGATCCCTGAGATCCATCGCCGTTTCGATGCCGCCTGTTTCAATTTTCATAATCTGGAGATTTAATTCCCGAATTTTGTCTCCGATCTCATTGATATCGTCGATCGTATCGGACATCTGCTGATTTAAATTTGACTGGTATTTTTTCAATCCAGTGTATACCGCTTTCGCCCGGCTGATAAAGAGGCTGGATTTTTGAATGACCAGATTCTGATTCACTTCATTCGCGGGATTTTTGGCATACTCTTCAAATGCGCCGCGGAGACCGTTTTCTCCGAGCAGAGCGTCCTGAAATGCCGTTCCTTCCAACTCCTGAAACAGCGTCTGTATTTCGTCGATCGCCTCGAATGTCGTAGAGTAGAATCCGGAACGTCCCCATTGCGTCCGGAATGTCTTATCTAAAAAAATGTCTCTTGCATGGATCACGTCGCCGATCGCCACGCCGAGACCTGCCTGCGACGGTCCGATCGCAGGCGTTCTGCTAAATGTATCGTAATGTCTGTCTTCCTGTAAAACACGTTCCCGTACATAACCTTTTGTATCAACGTTCGCAAAGTTATTGGCGGTTGCGTTTAACGCATTCTGGCTTGTTTTCAAGCCGGATTCGCCAATAAATAAACTTCCCATTGAATTGGCCATAATTCTTCCTCCCTGTCAATCCTACTGTTTTGCGTCAAAACCGCTGTTTCCCAAAAGATCGCCCGTATTGCAGGCATTCTTGTCGTAATTGGCGGTTTCCGGCGCCTGCCGCATGCTTTTAAACAAGGTGAGATCGAATTCTACCATTTCAAGCGCCTGTTGTAAAAGAGCTTCATTGCGCTTATTGCATTCGTGCATCTCATTGCCCGTAGCAAGAATTTTGGCACGAATTTGGGAAAGGCGCTCCTGCTCTTTCGGCTGCTGCTCCAAATACCCGATCAGCCGGGTAATGGTCATCTCTTTGAAGTCTTTTCCAAGAACATCCGCCATATCTCTCAATACGGCGTCTCTGCGGTTGTCCAGATTCAGAAGTATGCTCGAAACATCCTGCTCCTGCTGTGAAATCTGTTCCAATGCACGGATATCCGCCCGAATAATCGCCTGCTTCTTATCCTTTGACAGCTCCACAAGCCGTTCATACTGCGTGTTTTCCTCTTCCAGAACTTCTACAAGATTATCCATTAAACTGGCCACTGGTAATTCCTCATTTCTTTCTTCATGCACTTATCTGTGCAGAGCATCATACTTTTCTAACAGCTTGCTGGCAAAATCTCCGGAATCCACTTTATAACTCCCGGATTCCACTCTTGTTTTCAGCTGAGCGACTTTATCTTCCCTGATGTCTGAAGCTTCTGCAACCGCCTGCTTCGCAATCTGATAATCATAACCAGTCTGTGAGATGGTCACTTTATCCCGTCCGATTGCAACGCCCGGCACTTTCTGACTTTTTCCTGATTTACTGCCCTGATACAACTGTGCAACCTGATTATAAGCCTCTATACGCATGACAGCATCTCCTTTCTTCCTTGAAATTTATAGTATCTATTCACTATACATTCTTCGCTCTTACACTATTTATCGGTTGTTTTTTGATTTTCCTTAGCAAAATCGGCACTTTTTTTATTCTCTCTGAAAATCGACGGCTCTCTTATACATTTGCGTATCAGAACCGCGCGGCTGAATGGAGCCGTACAAAAAAAGCGTATCCGGATATTGCATTCTGCAATATTCAGATACGCTCTGATACATAGCGGAGCATTTCTTCCGAAAACATCCGTTTCCCCGGCATACACTGCACATGGACGCACATACCGTTTTCTCCCTGCAGCTCTTTTGGCGCGGCAGCAATGTCCGCCTGATTCAACATGGAAACGTCAAACACGCTGTCTCCGGCAGCCGCCGCAGCGTCCGCCCCCAGCTGCTTTTTCAGGCGCAGCAGGGCGGCTCCCTTATTTAAAGCTTTCGGAAGTATGTATAATTTGATTCCGTTGGCGTATACGTCCACCTGCTCCATATCCAGGCATTCTTTATAATATGCCATCGATTCCAGAGGATTTCTGCTTTTCGTAAATAAGAATAAATCCCGGATACTGCGCACTTCAAAGCAACGGTTTTTATCCCGTTCCATCAGCGCCCTGCCCAGTGTAAGAGACGCCCTGGCCGGCTCTGCCAGCGCAAGAGACTGCCGGTACCATGCGTCGTCTTCTGTTCCGTTTTGCAGAAGGACTCCGCCGTTGCACGCCAGCACGTACCGCAAACCCCCGATCCCAAGGTCAATCCTCTGATACTGCTCCACCGTTCTCGTCGTTGTGGGAACGATGGAGACAGATTCTTTGATGCCGCATAAAAGCCGGTAGGTCTGCTCGGTCATAAAAGAAATTTCTCTCCCCTGATAGAGTTCGACACACCGCTTGTTACTTCCGATCTCATGTTTGTACGAATAGATCAGCGTGTTATCCAGATCACAGAAAAATAAGATCATGCCGTCCGGTTTGCGCCTGATGCGGCTTTTCGTACCATATCCACCGGAATCATGGTAACGGCAAGCAGCACGACGGCAATCCAGCCGTTTATGCCAAACGGCACACAGCTGAACATATTACCGATCCAGGTAAACGCCGCAAACGGCACAAGCGCGGCATTGACGATCAGCGCCTGAACCAGAATGATCGTAAAAAATACCTTTAAAAATCCCGTGTTTTCCTGAAGCCCTTTAAAAATCGCAAACCCGTCGTCGCGCACGTTAAAGCCGTTAAATAATGCGCTTACGATAAATAACACGAAATATCCGGTCAGATGCTGCTCTTTCGTTTCAAATAAGCCGGCAAAGAACGGCAGCTTTAAATATATGAAACTGATCACCGTCAGCCATGCGCCCATAATGACGATCTGCGTCATCATCTTTTTGCTGACAATGCTCTCGTCCCTTCGCCTCGGCTTTTCATCCATATATTTTGCCAGCGCCGGTTCGTTTCCGAGCATGATCGCGCCAAGACCGTCCATCACCAGGTTTACAAACAGCAGATGCGTCACCTTAAGCGGCTCTTCCACACCGAAAAACGGGGCAATTGCGCTGACGACTACCGCGGCGACATTGATCACAAGCTGGAATTTGCAGAACTTTAATATATTGTGATAAATGGTTCTGCCGTACCAGATCGCGTCTTTGATCGATTTGAAATTGTCGTCTAAAATAACGATCTTGCCCGCCTCTTTTGCCGCTTCCGTTCCGCTTCCCATCGCAAATCCCACGTCGGCGCGTTTGAGCGCCGGAGAATCGTTTACGCCGTCTCCGGTCATGCCCACGACTAAATTCATCTCCTGGCACAAACGGACCATACGCGATTTATCCGTGGGCAGCGCTCTTGCGATGACCCGGATATTGGGAATGATCTTCTTTAATTCCTCATCCGATTTTTCATTTAACTGCGCAGAAGTAAGCGCGATATCCGACGCATCGTTCAACAGCCCCGCATCTTTTGCAATCGCCGCCGCCGTCTCCAAACGGTCGCCGGTAATCATCACCACCTGAATTCCCGCGTTTTGTACCTGACGGATCGCATCTTTTGCTTCCGCCCGGACGTCGTCACGGATCCCGACGAGCCCGATAATGACGATGTCGTCATTGATCTGATTTTCGGCCAGGTCCCGTTCGGAATATCCGAATGCCAGCACACGCATTGCCTTTTCGGCAAGCGCGTCTATTTTTTTATTCAGCGCCGCAGAATCGATCTCACGTATCGTGCCGTCGCCGTCGAGATATTTTGATGCAGACGCCAGCAGTCTCTCGGGCGCTCCTTTATAAAATGTTTTTCCAAGGCTCTCAATCCTCGCCTGGCTGAATTTATTGGTCGAGTTAAAACTCTGCGCTTTTGTTACCACGCATTCTTTATTCGATTCCAACGCATGAAACGTATCTTCCCCGATAAATTTCATCAGTGCCTGATCCGTCGCGTTACCGCCGATCACTCTGTGTTCGCCGTCGAACATCGACTGCGTATTTTTTCCGATTGCAAGGTCGATCAGTCCTTTTACGCCGCTGTGCCGGCTTAATTCGGAGATCGGAATGGACGCGCCGTCCGCCGTAAAGAAATCCACGACTTCCAGTTTTCCTTTTGTAATCGTGCCCGTCTTATCGCTGAATAAAATATTTAAAGAACCTGCGGTCTCGATTCCTTCCGCTTTGCGGACGAGGACGTTATGGTCTAACATTTTACTCGTATTCTGCATCAGGACGAGAGAAATCATAAGCGGCAGGCCTTCCGGTACGGCGCATACGATAATCACGACCGCGAGCGATACCGCATTGACGATATCTTTGATAATCTGCTCGATTCCCATAGAAAAATATGCCGATACGCCGCCCGCATTTAAGATAAAATAACCGAAATACAGCACCGCGATCACGACCGCTCCGATATAGCCGAATTTGGAAATCTGGTTTGCCAGTTTTGCAAGCTTTACTTTTAACGGAGAATCCGGCTCGTCTTCCTGCATTTCCTCCGCCATTTTTCCCATCATGGTTTTTAATCCGACTTTTCTGACGTCTAACATGCCTTCTCCGTCAAATACTACGGCGCCGCGAAACAGAGAATGCCGGTCGACAAACGTATCGCCGGTAATCTCTTCCGGCAGCTCAAACGCCTCCGGCGCTTCGGACTTTTTGCATTCCTCCGCTTCCCCGTTTAAGGCAGAGTTATCCACAGCAAGAGACCCCGATACTAAAATACCGTCTGCCGGAATTTTATCGCCCGACTGCAGCAGCACTTTGTCGCCGACCACTACGTCGTCCACATCGATCACGGCTACCATACCGTTTCTGTGTACCTTGCACTGATCCTTTTTCGTGCTGTCTTTTAATTCCCGGTACTTGGTATCGCTGGCAACGCCTGTTTTCGCCGATACGAACGCCACGATTAAAACGGCGACGATCGTTCCCAGCGGTTCATAGATTTCTGCATAGCCGAAAAAGAACATCACGATCATCAGCACCGCGATCGCAAGCAGAATCTTGATCATTGGATCTCCAAACGTTTCCTTAAACTCTTCCCAAAATGTTGTAGGTTCGGAATCCGGTATCTCATTGGAACCGAACTCCCTTCTGGAAGCTTCGACTTCCGGATCTGTAAGTCCCTGAAATTTCATAATTATTTTATTTCCTCCATTCTATGCGCCGTCTTATGCGTCATATCCTATCCTGCCGAAACCGGCAGCCGTCGTAAAAAGCAAACGGTTCGTTCGCCGTCATGCCGGCTACAGATAACGCTGTGCCAGCTGTCCGATGCCCGGATCGTTCGTGCCCTGTCCGATCGCGTTGAATTTCCATTCTCCGTTATGTCTGTATACTTCCCCGAAAATCATTGCGGTCATACCGGAATAATTTTCCGTCAGGTTATATTTACACATTTCCCGGTTTGTTTTTCCGTCTACCAGGCGGATAAATGCATTCTCGATCATGCCGAAATGCTGTTTCCTCTGTAGCGCCTGGTAAATATTTACTACAAGAACGATTCTGTCATACTCCTGCGGCAGCCGGGAAAGATCTACGACGATCTGCTCGTCATCCCCGTCGCCCGCTCCCGTCAGATTATCGCCCATGTGCCATACGGCTCCGGTTTTATGCTGCAGGTTCCCGAAATAAATGATATCGGATTTGTCGTAGAGTTTTCCGCCTTTTAATAAAAGCGCGGACGCGTCGCAGTCAATCGGCTGCGGCTTCGGCGCGAAAAATCCGCCTCGTGCCCGTTTTGCCTCGTCCCACCCGAGTCCGATCAATATGTTGGAAAGACCCGCGTTTTCTTTCGTCAGACTGACTTTCTGACCTTTTTGTAAACTGATTGACATTTCTTTCGTCCTCCCTATTCTACTTCTACGCCGAAGTTCGCGCAGAGCGCGGCAAGTCCTCCCTGATATCCGCTGCCGATCGCGTTGAACTTCCACTCGTTTCCGTTTTTGTATAATTCACCGAACACCGCAGCCGTTTCAATGGAAAAATCTTCGCCCAGGTCATAGCGCAGCAGTTCTTCGCCTGTCTGCTCGTTATAGATCCGGATAAACGCATTGTTCACCTGCCCGAAATTCTGGCGTCTCTGTTCCGCTTCATAAATGGTCACGGTAAAGGCAATTTTTGTAATATTGCCGGGAACCAGAGAGAGATCCACGCAAATCTGCTCGTCGTCGCCTTCGCCTGCCCCTGTCCGGTTATCTCCCATATGCTGCACGCCGCCGGAAGCATGCGTCAGGTTTCCGAAAAACACAAAATCTCCCTGCCCCGCTACTTTACCGGTATCCGTCAGCAAAAACGCCGCCGCATCCAGATCGAAATCGCCGCCAGTATCAAACGCGTTGACATCCCAGCCCAATCCTACGACTACTTTGGATAATCCCGGATTATCCTTGGTAATGCTTACTTTCTGTCCTTTTTTCAAACTAATCGGCATATGTTTTCCCTCCTATGCTACCTCAATTCCGTAATGTGCGCACAAAGCCGCAAGTCCTCCCTGGAAACCGCTGCCAATGGCATTGAATTTCCATTCTCCGTTATGACGGTATAATTCTCCGACCACAACAGCCGTCTCAATGGAAAAATCTTCGCCCAGATCGTATTTGATCAGTTCGGCTCCGGTGGATTCGTCAACAATGCGGATAAAAGAGTTGGAAACCTGCCCGAAGTTCTGCCTGCGCACTTCCGCATCGTAAATCGTTACCGTAAACGCAATTTTTGCGATATTCGCCGGGATTTTGGCAAGATCGATCTGGATCTGCTCGTCGTCGCCTTCGCCCTCACCGGTCAGATTATCGCCCATGTGTTTCACCGCTTCGCTCGGATGTTCCAGATTGCCGTAGAAGACAAACTCTTTTTCCGTTGGGCATTTTCCGGTCTCTCCCAGCATAAACGCCGCCGCATCCAAATCAAAATCCGCCCCGGAATCAAACGCGTTTACGTCCCATCCAAGAGCTACCATGATATTTTTCAGTCCCGGATTTCCTTTTGTCAGGTCTACTTTTTGTCCTTTTGATAAATTAATTGGCATAACAATTCCTCCTCCATTCGATTATTTTTGCTGATTGGGATTATGATACATCTTGTAGAACTCTGCTTTGATGTTGTTGAGCCGCTCCGTATCCAGTTCCCGTTGTTTTCTGGCGTTTTCCTGAATCTGTTTCGTCTCTTCGATACCGTTTACAATCGTTCTCCAAGTCGTTTCCAAGGTTTCGATTTTGATGGAGCTTCCGGAAGCCATCCTCGTAATCATCTTCGACTGTTCCACCGTGTTCTTCGCATTTTTTACCAGCATTTCATTTGTCTTCTCATCCAGAGCCGACATGGCGTCCGCCTGGATTTTCTGGCGTTTTAACATGATCGCCTGCGCAAGCGCCTGTTTAAATACCGGAAGCGTGATGATAAATGCCGAATTGATCTTGCGGACAAGGTTCATATTGGAAAATTCCATCGTCTTAATCATCGGAACGGACTGAAGCGCCACGTTTTCCGCCGTCCGAAGATCCTGCGTCCGCTGCTCAAGCATCATCAGAGACTGCTGCAGTCCCTGGATCTCAAACTGAATGGACATATCGCCGGAGGATTCCATATCGTTCTGCCTCTGGGCAATATACGTCTCAAGCTCCCTGCAGCCCTGTTCGCCCGCCAGTATGTACTTGACAAGGTCGTGGTAATAATTGACGTTTGCCTGGAACATCTGCTCTAATTTGCGGTTGGACTGTTTGATCTCTGATTCATATTGTTTGAGCTGAACGTAAATTTTATCCACTTCATCGCCCATCGTATGATATTTCGCCAGAATCTTATCCAGCTGCTTACGCAGATTTCCGAACAGCTTTCCGAATAAGCCGGGATTTTCTTTGATCTCTTCAATGTCAAATTTTTCCATGATCTTCCCCAGCGTTGTCAGCATCTGGCTGGTATCGTCGATCTGGGACATATTCATGCTGTTTAAGACAACGTCGGAAGCCCTTGAAATTTCTTCTGCCGCCTCCGCGCCAAACGATACGATCGTTTCCGGATTGTCGATTTCGATCGTGCTGACAAGCGCGTCTACTTCCGCCGAATTGACCAGCTCTTCATTCATCTTCTGCCTGTCTGCGGCAATGTCATAGCTTTCGACCACTTCCAGTTCATTTTTTGCCGCCGCCGCAGCCGGTCGCTGCGCAGCCGCTGTTCTGCTAAAATCAAGACCCATAATTAATTACCTCTCTTAAATATTTTTTCACGCCAGGAAAGGCGTGCAGTGGAAGAAATCTGCGAAAAATCGGGTATCTGCAGATCATAGATGTATTCCCCGACCTGATGCTCTTCCAAAATTTTCATGTTGTAGTATTTTTCCGCCCCCTGATAGCCTGTCGGCACAAAGAACAGGATATCAAATCCGACCAGGTTCAGATAAGCCGCCAAAATCGAATCTTCCAGGGAAATCAGCTGTTCCGTCGTATGGATAAAGACCAGCTTGGGGTTCTTTTTTGTAAAATCAAATTTCTGAATCATCCTCGTCAGGTCTTTTTTCATGCCGAGTGCAACCGAGAGGATCGTATATTCCATCCCGTTTTCAAACGTCCCCCTGATCAGTTTCTGATCCAAAAGAAGCTGCAGCTTATCCAGAAGGTGCTCCTGCATTTCTTCCCGCAGAAATCCGTAAGGATATGCCGGATGTTCCCGAAGTTTCGCCCTGTGCAGCCTTTTGTTTTTCAGAAACGCCGTCACATGCGCCCGGACGGGATTCGGCTCGGCGGGGTCCATATAGGATGTGTTTTTTAAGACAATCGTATCCCCGGTCAGAAGTGTTTTGATGCCCGTCCAGTACGGCTGCAGCTGACCGTCTTTGACGCCGGACGCTTTTGCAAAAATCACCGGCATGCTGACAACGGAACCTGCCGTACCGAAATTCGGCCTGTATTTTAACTCCTGGTCCCACAGGATTCTGATCTCTTCGTACGTTGTCCGAAGCGAAATGGCGTTTGCCTTTGCATACTGCCTGTCACGGTAAATGCCGGAATCCTGATACATCAGCGTATCCAGTTCCCGCTCCGCCTGATACGCCGCCGTTCCCATCTGCAGATTCGACTGCTCTTTCGGGAACGCCTCGAGCGTCATCGAGTCTTTGAAGGTTTTCTCAAATAAAACGCTGTCTTTTAAGCAGCACGGCTCGTTGACATCCGGCTTTAAGACTGCCACGTCGACCGGAAGCTTTGCCAGAAATTTTAAAAACATGGCTTCATTGCCGCTTTTGACCCCGCCGAGATAGAGAAAACAGGAAATCTTCGGCATACTCCAATTTGCAAACAACGGCGAAAGATACCGCTTGAACCAACATAACAAATATACCGCTTTATTGGTCAGCTTATTCAGATTCATGCCGGGCGCTGCGGATTCCTCCATTAAAACGTCAAGGAACGCTTTCTGCATCACATTCTGTAATTCCGTATTCGCGGGAAACTGGATATTCAAGGAAAGATCGGACAGCATCTGATCGTTCCTGGTATAATTTTTCCTGCGAACGGCGGATATTTCCTCTATCGCAGGCTTCGGGATCTCTTTTTCCGCAATCACGATTTTTCTTCCGCTGTTTTTTAAAGAAAGCCAGAACTGATACAATTCGTTTTGATACGTCAGCTTATCTTCTACGCCGCTGATCCGGTAAAAGCAGTTGTAAAACAGTTTGGGGTCCTCTCCCCGCTCTCCGGCGTCCTTCTCTATGTCTTCCAGTCCCGTCCCTTTGATCCAGGCATTGGTACAGTTGGAAAGCCGCGGCTTTACCCGGTAAAGCCGTTTTTGGTCTGTCTGTTTCTGCATCTCGTCCCGCAGGTACTTTAAATTAAAATACGCCGGATACGGCTCCATGCCGGGCATCGTATACTCGTCGGAATAGATGCAGGAGGCGTCTTTTTTCCGATATTCCCCGTCTCCTTTATACTGGAGCAGAACAATGTCGCATCCTGCTTTTGAGAGCACGGAAAGCAGCAGCAGTTCGTAATTTCCGACCTCGCCTTCGTACAGGATTTTCGGCAGGCCATTTTCGCCAAGCCGGTTGACGATTCTTTCAAATTTATAGTAAAGCCAGCACATGAACTTAATATATGCGTTTTTGAGCATATTTTCGTTCTTTCCCGCCTTTTTAAGCCCGTCTAACGTATCATAGACCGAAACCGCCACGGCGTTTCTCTGGCGCGCGTTCATTCTAGGCAGCCATTTCTTTAAGCTCGCTTCGAAAAACCCGACGTTCAGAAAAAAATCCATGCCCATGATTTCTTCGTAATACGCAAGATTTTTTTCATCCGGATTTGAAATCTTTCCTTCGATTACTACCCCGAAACTCCTTGCCGCCTCATAATATTTCACGATAAAATTTTTAACCGCTTCATTGTAACCGTTGATCCGATAAAAATAAACGCCGGTTTCTTTCCGGGCATTTAACTCTAAAAAAAAGTCGTTCAAGTCCCGAAGCTTTTTACGTTCCAACATAGCCTTTCTTTCCCTTTGTTTCTGTTTTTATGTAAATCCTCTGATAAAAGGAAGTATGCTTTCATAGCCGACGGCAAGATTAATGTTTTGGGCATTGTCAAATCCTGCCGTACTGATCCCGATTACTTCTCCATACATATTCAAAAGCGCGCCGCCGGAACTGCCGTGCGAAGTAGGCGCCGTAAACTGGATCATATCCACCCCGTCTATGTTGCGGAATCCCGAAATAATGCCGTCTGAAACCGAATTAAACAGACCGAGCGGACTGCCGATCGCTACCACTTTCTGTCCGCGTAATAGCTTTTGGCTGCCCCGGTAAACCGGAAGCGGAACCAGCCGCCTCTCAATCCGAAGAACCGCAAGATCCAGAACCGAATGGTATTTGACCAGCTCATCTGTGGAATATACGGTTTCGTCTTCTTCAATCCGGACGGAATAGCAACTCCCTCCGCTTGCCACATGGCTGTTTGTCAGGATATATCCGTCTGTTCCGATCATAATCCCGGACCCCGTTCCGATCATGTCTCCCTTTCTGTCATGAATCCCGATCATCACCACGGACGACGCCAGCAGGGCCAGCTGTTCAAAACTTTTCTCCTGCCGCCCGGTATCCGCCACTTCCCTTGGAACGGAACCCGTTCTTCCCGCCCGCCCGGGTCTCTTTAGAGAAACCGGGCGGGGTCCGGCTTTCGGCCGCTCCAACGACACCGGCTTCGTCGTTTCCGCGGGACGCGCCGGCGAAACGGGTTTTGCTTTTATCTCTGCTGTTTTATGCAAAACGGATTTCGGATCAAACGCCGGAAGATCCGCTGTTCCAAACGCCCCTAACACCACCCGTTTGGACAGCCCGAGCGCCTCTTCCTCCCGGGATATATCCGTCTCGCTCTGCAGTAAAAGAACGTCGCATCCTAAAAACGTAAGCAAGCAGGCAAACAGATATTCCTGATGTTTCGCCAGATTAGAAAGGACGATTTTTATGGACTGCCCCAGATTCCACTGCCGAAGCACATCCACAAACACAGCGTCATGCCAGTACAGCATTTTAATCACAAAATTCTTCTCCATCGATGCGCTGACCGTTTTCTTCCCGGCATATAGCGCCAGCACTCTTGCAACGCCTCTGCCCAGCAGGGCAGCGTATTCCCCGCAGCCGGATAAGACTTTTGTCGATACGGCTTCTCTTCCACTGCCAAGCCATTCCCGATAAAACGCTTCATAATCTGCCAGGCAATCCGGGCAAAAACCCGACGGAAGCCCGGGCATTCTCCGGTAAATCACACATCCGCGCGCCATACGCTCTGCCATATCGCCGTCCATACGCCTAACGTCTGCCGCCAGCGTATCGCAAACGCCCACAAAACGGACAAAATAAACATCTTTACAATTCTGATTGATTCCGCCCCGAATGCTCTCAAACGCAGAAATCGAATGCACGTTCATGACGTTATGTCGAAATTTCACGAAATTTTCCATCGAAACGACAGCCTCTTTTCCGTCTCTATTCCATTCATGATAAAACCTTTACATGAAATTTTACCACATTACCGTTTTTTTATCTACCAATTCTTAGATTCTTATGTTATATTTAATAAAGTTGTGTTGTAATTCCAACAGAACCATGAAACGCAGTCACAAAAAGGAGTTCTGCATATGAAAGATTCCATTCTCTCTTACAGCGTCGGACCGCTTTTGTATTGTCCCGCCAACCGCGCCGATCTTGCGCTGTCCGTACAACAGGAGAAATTCGGCAGGCAGTATTCCCTTGCCCTTTGTTTAGAAGACACGATCAACGACCGATTTCTCGCACAGGCAGAAGAAATGTTTCTCTGCACGTTAACCCGGATTTATACCGCATCGCAGACCCGGTCTTTTTTTATACCCAAAATCTTTGTGCGTGTACGCCATGTCTCGCAGATCAAAGATCTTTTGTGCCGCCTGAAAGAAACTTCCGCACTTTTGACCGGATTTATCCTGCCAAAATTTGATCTCTCAAACGCGGACGATTATATCCGCTCTGCAGCGGAAATCAATCAAAATTCCGATAAACCATATTACGTTATGCCGATTCTGGAAAGTCCCGCGATTATCGATATCCATCGGCGGGCAGAGATTTTATATGAAATCAGAGATAAATTGCAAGCAATCGAAGATATTGTGTTAAACATTCGTGTCGGCGGCAACGATCTGTGCCACGCATTCGGTTTCCGGAGAGATGAACATACGTCGATACATAAAATCCTGCCGATCGCAGCCATCTTTTCCGACATTATCACGGTATTCGGCAGGGACTATGTCGTATCCGGTCCCGTTTGGGAATATTACAATCAAACCGGCTGGGACACAGGGCTCATCCGGGAGCTGTCCGACGACAGGCTGTGCGGCTTTATCGGCAAGACTGTGATCCATCCCAGACAGATTCCACTCGTCAATCAGGCGTACGCCGTACGCCCCGAGGACTTAAACGATGCAAAATCCATTTTAAACTGGGATCCGGACAATCCCTCACTGGTTGCGGGAAGCCAGGACAAACAGCGCATGAATGAATATAAAACCCATGCAAACTGGGCAAAAAAGATCCTTTCTCTCTCCCGGATCTACGGCGTGCAGCAGACAACGCGCTGAGGGTTATTTTGTGCGTTAAGTGTCTGCAAGCTTTTTTATGATCCCGCAGGCTTTATAATGTGCAAGCGGATAATATTCGACGGGAACGTTTTTTTCCTCAGCAAGCCTTAAAAGATGTGCAAGCGAGGGATCTTCTTCCCCCTTTTCGACGATCAGCACTTTCCATGGTATGCGGCGCAGCAGTACGCGCGTCGCCTCGCCGATCCCAGGTTTGATGAAATTAATATCGGAAACCGCAAAATGTTCTGCGATTTCCTCTGCTTCCCGGATTCCAAATCCGGCTGCCGCCGGCTTTTGGGGCGGATTTACCATCACAAATTCTTTTTCGACCGCTTCTATAAACGCATACGATACATCCGAATCCGCCAGTTCTCCATAATATGCCGCTCCGTGAAATTCCCCTTCTGCAATCACATCATCCCGATAAAATGTTCTGCTGACCAACCCGGAAACCGTAGCGTTTAGACAGGAACTGGGAATCAAAATATCCTCGTGCGTTCCGCACAGTTTCGTCATGTTTGCAGGGTCTGCAAGTACGGCAAGATCCGCCGATACGCCGGGATAGCCTTCCATATCTTTTTTCAGCTCCCGAAAAATAGCGCCTTTTCCGATCCATCCGTCTACAAACAAAAGCTGTTTTGGAGAAAATTTTCCCAGAAGATACCGCATCGCGGCATCGTCAATTCCCCTGCCCCGAATGATAGAAATTGAATAGTGCGGAAGAAGCACGCGGTATTTCTTTGCGATATAACGCCGGATTAAAATTCCGACCGGCGTTCCCGCCCTGGCCAACGATACCAGAACCGTATCGTTTCCCTTTTGTTCCATGATTTTATCGGACAGCCGTCCGACTGCATGCGCAGTAAGCGCGGCATTATGTTTTAACGCTTCTTCATATGCTTCCATATACCGTAATCCCGGCACATACTCGATCGGAAGCATTTCCGAATAATGCCTGCCCGCCTGAATCTGCCGTTCCCGCTCATCGGCAGGTTGCGGCGTTACCTTGCCCGTAATATCCGTAAGCAGAAACCGTACGTCTTCTTTCCTGTATGAACTTCTCATTTCGCGCACCACCTGAAAAACCGAATGTTCCGATTGCCGCAGCCGCGGAGCGCATGCCAAAGAGAGGCGGCTCCCCGCCCGTTTTCATCGGACGCATCCGTCAGAATTATCACACTGTCATATGCTGCAAGATCATAAATAAACGTCTTGCGCCCCGCTTCGTACAGGCTCTCCAGTTCATATCTTGTATGCAGCGGATAGTCCGCGTTGCTGCTTACCGCAATGGGGCTGCGCGTCGTGGAATGACACAACACGATACCGCCAAGGCGTTCGATGCAATCCCCCACATACAGCGCCGGATACATACATTCTTCTGTCCCGATCACCAATACGCGTTCTCCCCGGGACACCTCTGTAAATTCCCGCATATCTTCCCACAGCTTTCGGCACGCCTGTTCATAAGCATCTCCCATAACAAGCCTTCGGGCGTTTTGATAACCGAATATCCGGTAGGATGGTACCTGCCGATACGCCGTCGTATCCGGAAGAACATACGTCCCGTCCTCGGCATAAGCTTCGGCAGCTTCGGCATAACCCGCATGGCTGATCTTCCGCAGGTACGCAAGATCGATCTTTTGTTCCCTGCAGATCTGCTCCGCCGTCAGATCCATGCCGTTTAACAGAGAAGCAACGGAGTATACCGCTTTTTTTGGATACTGCCGTTGTAAAATTTTTATAATACCAAAAATCGTATTGCCCGTTGTAACCTCGTCTTCCGCAAAAATAATGCGGTCCACACGGTCTATCACCTGATCGATATCTTCTTTGACCAGCTTTTGTTCCGTTGCATGGCTGTGTGCTTCCGTAAAATAAAGATATGACACGCCCGGAATCTGCTCTCTTGTAGTCTGTATATAGTATGCGTGTAAGCGTACCGCCAGACGCGCGCCGATTGCCGTCGCGGTTTCTGCAAATCCCACCAAAAGAAGCCTCTCCCCGGCATACTGCTGCTCCAACCGTTCGGCAAGCGCGTCAAACATCTTAAACGCCTGGCCGGGCGCTGTCGGAATATGCTTTGCCTGCAGCTTATTTACGATTAAATAAGGTCTTTTTTTATTGTTTTCACGCTTTGCGATTTTTATAAGATCCTGCTCTGTATACATCTTCTTCCGCCTTTTGGATTACACCACCTGATTTTTACCCGTCTGTTTTCCGGTGTACAGCCGTTCGTCCGCTTTTTGTACAACCTCCGTAAAACTGCCGGCCTCTTCGGATATGGCAACGCCAAACGTCATCGTAACTCCAAACGAACTATGCTCCTGCGTCGTCAGCTGAAGCTTACGGATATTTTGAAGAATTGCCTCCGCTCTGTCTTTTGCATTTTCAAGCGGGCACTTCGGCAGGAATACCAGAATTTCCTCGCCTCCCCAGCGGCAGACAATATCTTCTCCGCGGACGGCGTTTTTGAAAACGGCGGAAACCGCTTTTAATGTTCTGTCGCCTGCATCATGCCCATAGGTATCGTTTACTTTTTTAAAATCATCGATATCTGCCAGTATGACCGCATAACTTTCCTGCAGAAGCTCGGAATCTTCATACCGCTCCTGTATGCTTCTGCGGTTTGCAAGCCCGGTCAGAGCGTCTGTTTTAGAGAGCTCTTCCAATTTTTTATTCTGATTTTTCTGTTGGCTTTCCAGATATTTGATCTGATTTAACAGGGTACTGAAAAACAGGACGATCGCAATCACCGCCACAAAATAGTTTACCATATACATGGCGCGGTCGATGCTCTTATTGCCGTAAGAATACAGCGGATGCATAGAACTGCCCAAAATCCTGGCAAAACAGAACGCCACGCCGGAAAAAAGCACATACAGCATCGGATTTACGGATTTTTTTTCGGAGCTGAAGTTATAGGACGCATAATAGCCTAGCGGAAGCATTGCGATAATATATAAAGAAAACCCGCTGTCCACGCCCAGCAAAAGGACGGAAGCAACCGCGTGTATCATAATTTCCGCATAAGAAAGGTTGAATACAAGCAATAGATTTTTATCCCGGCTTGCCTGAATAAAACAATATATGTATAACGTAACGCTGAACATACTCACCAAAACCATTGGGTAAATGGAAAAAATCACAAAAAAGATCAGCAGCCCCATATTGAATATGCCCAGAACAAACATAATCAGTGACATGACCTGTCTTGGCGACAACGCATATTTTGCTTTTGCTGAAATATATTCCCATAGTCCTTTCATCATCTTCTCCTATCCGCATATCATATTGACTATAATAATAGCAATATTTCTTTCATCTTGCAAGTGGACATAAAAAAGCAGTTGAAACCCTGCGCAGATTATGATATATTCTGTGAAAAATAATCCGAAAAGGAGAACGGTTTCTATGAAGAAGAAAAAAAAGAACCCGGCGGTCGTTCTGCTGTTTTTTGCCGCGCTTATCGTATTTTTGTTTGCAGCCATAAAGCTTTCAGCCGTATTTTTCCGTTATTACCAGGAAGATTCTTCTTATAAAAAACTGGAGGATTACGCAGCGGTAGAATCTCCTGTGCCAAAAGACACGCAGGAAGGTTCCTACATATCTCCGGTTGATTTTGCGGCGCTTACCGAAATCAACCCCGATACAATCGGATGGATTTATTTTGAAAACATAGATATTAATTATCCGATTGTCCAGGGAGACGACGACGATTTTTATCTGCACCACGGATTTTACAAAGAAGAAAATACCTCCGGCTGTATTTTTATGGATACAGAAGCATCGCCCGATTTTTCAAGCGATCATTCATTCCTCTACGGGCACAATATGAAAAACAAATCCATGTTTGCCAAACTAAACGACTATGCAGAGGAATCTTTCTTTCAGGAAAACAAAACATTTCTGATCTATACGCCGACGGAAACCAGACGGTATGAAATCTATTCCTGTTATATTGCCGAACTTGGCATGGACTCTTTTACCTACTCGTTTGACGACAAAGAATCGTACGCCGGATGGCAAAAGACGGTAAAAGGAAGAAGCCTTTACGATACGGGCGTTACGCCGGATCCCGCAGAACCCACCGTAACGCTTATGACGTGTACGCCCAAAGGCAGCAATTACCGCTTTTTAGTCCATGGAAGACTGATCGGCTGATGCATGCCGGCGTTCGATCCCGGCAGCCGCCGCCTGCAGAAGAAGCGAGCAGAGAATCAGACCGGCCGCCGTTATTTTTCCGGGAAGCCCTGCCAAAAACTGCGCGGCATGCCCCGCAAGCGGAATGGACGCCCGGACGGTTCCGATAAAATCCGCGTAAGAAACCGGATTCATGTCTTTGGTTTTGTTCGCGTCGCCCTTTGTGGTCAACTCTCCTGCCAACACGTTATTTTCCACGACGCGGTGTGTGATCATCGAGCCGTCTGCCGCTCCGTAAAAAGCAACGATATCGTTTTCTTCTGCATCCTCCGGAGCCGACGGCTGAATGTATACCAGGCTTCCGACCGGAATTTCCGGCTCCATGCTTCCGCTGATTACCGTATATGCCTGATACCCAAACAGTTTCGGCAGTGTAAGCGGAATGCAGACTGCGATTACCGCCAGTAATAAAAAGATTCCCAGCGCACTGCAGCCTGCAGCGGCCGGGCTTTTTCCTTTCTGATCATTTTGTTTTTTACTCATTGTCCGCTCTCTTTTTTCTCTTTGATTCGGTTATCCGCACGCTCTGCTTTCCTGCGTCTCCACAGTATAAACCATAAATCTGCAAGCGCTGCCGCCGCCGCAAGGGCAATTCCGATCCGAAGCGCAAACGGAAGCCCTTTCTCTATCTTCTTTTGATCCAGCTTCGTATTGCTTGTCGGCACTTCTTCATCGTCCAGATCCAAAAGCTCCTGATCCAGCGGAACGTTTCCGTCCGGAAGATTCAGCGTATCCGTATCGTCTGCTTCCGGCTGTTCTGCTTCTGCGTCCTGTGCGCCGCCTTCTGCCTCATCTGCAACAGCCGCTCCGTCATTGCCTGCCTCATCTGCAGCGTTCCCGGTTCCTCCGTCCGCCGTCTCATTTCCCGGCGTGCCTGCCGTCTGGTTCCCTCCGGCTGTTCCCGGCTGTGTACCCGAACCGCCCGATGCCTGCGTATCGTCTGCGGTATCTTTCACGTAAACGAATGTAATGACGTTTTCCGCTTCATTCTCACTTAACGTTTTTGCAATGGAAAGCGCCTGCGGCGTGTAGCCCTCGATGTATAAATAAGCCGCCACCATTTTATCGCCGACATTTCCATAGTAAGTCCTGCTGTCTGAGAGCCGGCTGCCGTCCTCATCCTGATAGTTTACATGATAGGCAACCATATTTCCTTTCATGCCATACGCCATGACATAATCGGCATCGCCGTCCACTTTAAATGCGGACGCCGTCACCGTACTATTGTCCCTGCCGCTCTCCCGAATGCCTTTCGCATAATATTTGGATGCGCCGCCCATATCAAGGGCTCCCGCCTGTACATCAAAAGACACAACGTCTCCCGCCTCTAAACCGCTGATGGTAATCCGATCGGGCGCAGCTGTTACGGTTCCTTTGCCGTGTCTGACAGAAAGCCCCTCTGTTCCCGTAAATACGCCCTGATTTCCCGCATAAAACGTCACGGTATAGGTATACGCTTCTTCTGCAGATACCGGAACTGCAAAAAAGAACAGACACAAACACAGTGTCACTGCCGCCGCTTTACTCCGTAATTTCATACCTGCGCCTCCGTTTCTTTCCGATTCTTTTTCAAAGCTGACAAACCGATGACAAGAAGTACAATCCCGCTGATGAGCGCCGCCGCGCAATACGGAAGTATATCGGTCTCGTCTCCCGTCTTCGGAAGATCTCTTCTTCCGGTCGGCGCTATGGGACTTCCCGGTGTGGCGGCATGAAGCTTTCGCTCCCGGTCGGAGATGGACGCCGTTTCTTCGACTGCAAAATTCATCTGCAGATTCGCAAGCGTATCCTGATAGGTATTTCCCTGTGTCTCTCCGTCTAATCCAATGGTCAGGTACACCGTTCCTGCCTCATATTGTCCGAGTCTGTCCAGATAAAAATATTCGCTCAAAGAATCCGTTGCCTGAAGCAGCCCTACTCCGTTCTTTCTGCTTCCTTCTCCTCCGACCGTTTCGCTGCTGTAGAGCACGGTTTCTTCTTTTTTGCTGTTGACGTAAGATAACCGATAGGTATACGCGCCGCCTTCTGCAACGCTCTGGGAATCTTCCAGGCTTTTTAAAACTTCGTTCGTCATGTACCAGTCCGTCGTTTTCTCCCCTGAATTTTTGATTCCTACCTTTAGGCGTATCGTGTCTCCCGGCAAAAGCTGATAGATTTCTTCCGTGATTTCCGAAGATTTAAAATTACTGTTCATCTTTTTGCCGTCAAATTCCACATTCCATGCAGACGAACCCGAAAACTCTTCTGCACGGGCCAATTCTCCCGTACACATCATTACACTGACTGCCGCTAAAAGGCACAAAATTTTTTTCCGCATCTTCGCGCCTCCTTATTTTAAACTAAGACTTCCGTCTTTGGAAATAACGACGTCTGCACCCCATGCGCTCTTAATCGCGTCCGCCGCATTATGTGTCTGAACGGCATCCGCTTCCGCCTCCAGCTGAAATTGATAACCGTCGTATGCATACACCGTCGTAATGGTCTGATACCCGTTTTCTTCCGTAACGGTTTCTGTCACTTTTCCGGCTATGGAAGGATCGATGCGCAGCGTATCCGTAAAATCCGGCGTACTCTCGCCCGATGCTATGCTTTTTGTATAATAAAGGACCGTACGCTCTCTGGTAGAAGACGCTTCATCGATCACCCATCCGTTTCCGGTAAAATTCAAGTCGATCAGCTCCGGTGAAAGCGTCGTATCCTTACCCTCCTGATCTATCCAGCTCTTTTTCACAATCACCCGGATATAGGTATCGATCGTACCGCTGTTTGTAACGGCAAGCCGCTCCGGATATTCTTTTCCGGGCACAAATTTTTCTCCGTCCGCTAAAAGACCGGAAAGAAGCGTTCCCTCCGACTCGTTCCATCTGCCGTTTTTATGGGTGTAATCCCGATAGCCGACTGCAGTGCCGTTTTCCGTCAGCGTAACGCCGATATTGGAAACCGTCACTTCCGCCGCATAATTTTCACTGTAATAGGTAAGCGCCGCCCTCGTGCTTCCGACGGTGGCAAACAGCAGCAGACCCGCGGCTGCCGCAAGAAGTATTGCCGGCTTTGCCGAAAAAATCTTCTTATTTCTGCTCATCATTTGCCGCCTCCTTCATGTTCCCCATAACTGTTTGTGGATGAATCGGCTATTTTACTCCAATCAGCCGTCGGTTTCCCGTTCTTATCGTATACCACCATTGTGCACTCCTGTACAACGATTACGTTAAAATCTTTCGGGTTCTCCGTACTCTCCATAGAATCTTTGATCTCCCGGATTCCCGCAAGCAGTTCTTTTGTACTGCCGCCCGCCGGCACAATATCGCTGTAATAATAGTACCCGTCCGCGCCCGGCGACCATTTTCCGGATGCGTCCGAATAGGTGAGCAATTCCTGATACTCGGCTCCGGCAAACAGCTTTACACGCACAAAACAGTCGTAATCCCCGGTATTTGTAATACGGATATGCTTCACCCAGTCGCTTACCGTCTCTTCCGGCGTCGTCACCGTAAGCCCAAGTTCGATTTCAACGGCACCGCTTGCCGAAGCATACGTTGTAAAATACGCCATGGCGCTGCCAATCCCCAGATTCAGCACGAGCGCAAAGGCTGCCGCTGCTAAAACTATCGTTTTTTTGTCCGGATATTTCCTCATCCTCCATACCTCCCTGCCGTCTGCGTCTTTTTGCTTTATTTTCGCCTGATCGAAACTCGTTTGCTTTTTGCCTCTGCCTTCGCCCGTTTACGGCTCCATACCGTACCAAATACCCCTGCCATCACCAATGTTAAAGCCACCGCTCCAATCACGGATACCATCCGCGCATTCTCATTTGACATGATATCTTCGAACATTTTTGCCAACGGTACAGTATCATCCGCTTCTTTCGTCAGATCCTCTTCCTTTTGTTCTTCCTGCTGCAAATCTTCCGCTTCGTCCGCAAGATCACTCTGCACTTCCACGGTTTTCACATCGTCCGCAGCCGCCGGATTCGCCTGATTCTCCGGAAGCGAAACCGCTTCTCCTGTATAGGATACTCTGCGTATCTTTGCTCCCTCTGACGTATCGGCGCCGGATTCCTCTTTCACATCCGCCGCAGTGGGCTCTTTTACATCGGACGGCTCTTTTTCGCCGTTATTTTTTTCAGAGGGATTTTCTTCGCGGTCAGACACTGTCGGCTGTTTTTCTCCGCTGCTGTCCGGCTGCTGTTCTACCTCCCACGTTTCATTTTCATATTTAAAATGGTTTACGATTCCGCTCCCTCCGTTTTGACGCTTATCGTGTGTGTTTTCAAACGATACGCTCACGGGATTTCCTTCCATTTCCTCAGCTATAATCTCTGCCGTCTGTTCGTTTCCGGACACAGCCGTATAGCTTGCACCGCTGTATATTTCCGTAACCGTTACTTTGGCTCCCGCGGGAATTTTCTCAACCAGAAGTTTTTTCTCTCCCGGTTCCGTAAAATTCAGCGAAACAACGTCGCTGTATACTTTTTTACCTTCTTTTACCGCTTCAATCCGAAAGACAAAAAATGCGGGACCTAAGGTCTGATTATAGGAAGTGAGTTTTTTTCTGATCTCCAGGCTGCCGAAGCGTTCCTTTTGTTCGGGTTTTAACCTGGCTTCCATCTGATAGATCCAGTCATCCCCCGACTGGCTGTTGTCCGGCTCATACTCATGACTCGGAATCGAAAGAAGCGCCGGCAGAAACATGTATTCGTACTGTGGGCTTTTTACGGTGTGCGCCACCATCAAATACATTCCTACCGGAAGATTTTCCGCTTTATTTTCCGGATTCTGCGGACTGTTTAACGTCACTGCAGCGTCCGGTTCCAGCGCGTTCTCCTCTGCGGTCTTTTTTGCCAAAGATGCTTTCTCCTGCCACTCCTGCGCCGTCGTTTCCGCATCGACATCGGAAAGTCCCAGTCCTTCCCATCCTTCTTTCTCTTTATATCTGCCCGCAGGGCTGACATCCGCAACCCGATAGAGTTCTACCAAAATTTCCATGCCCGCAACCTCCGGATACTCCGTTCCCGGATCAAACGCAACCGAACCGTCCGTCCGGTCTGTTTCTATGCCGTTTGCAGCATACAGCGCCGACATTGCCAACGGTGAAAAAAGCAGTGCAAAGACCAGCGCCAGTATACTTCCTTTTTTCATTGCATTTTTCATTTTTATTGCCTCTCCTTCCTCAGGGAATCTCATTCTTTTTTTCTGCGCCGAAACATAAGTCGCATAACCGAAATGATCAGTATCGTAACAGACAGCCCCAGCAGCAGATACAGCATATAATAATTTCGGACTGCCGAAAGCATCGTCTCTGTGATTCCGGTAACTTCTTCCTCTCCCGAATAAGGAACACGCGTTCCGCGTACTAAAAGCCTGTGAGAATTGACACCGTACGGCGTACAGGTAAACAACGTAACGTAATCCTGCCCTTCTTCTATCGAAAGCGCCTCGCCCAGCGTTTCCGTATCGTCTTTGTCTACCATCGGAAGAATGCGGTCCACCTCATAGGCAAGCACTTCGTCGAGAATATGTATATAAAAACGGTCTCCTTTTTCTAACTGATCCGCATCGGTAAACAGCCGGGCGCTGGGCAGTCCCCGGTGCGCCGCAACGACGCTGTGCGTACTCTCGCCTCCGATCGGAAGCTTGGTACCTCCCAGATGCCCGATCCCGGTCTGCAGCACATCTTCCGATGTTCCGTGATAAACCGCCAGCCGGATATTGATCTTTGGTATGGACAAATAGCCCATAATACCGTCTTGTGCAATATTGAGCACGTTCCAGTATTCCGTATCCTGAATACTCTCATCATCTGCCAGGCCGAACACATCGCCATAGAGATTGTTCGTCTGCAGCGAATCATTAAAATTTCTTGCCAGCTCCCATTCTCTGGAAAAGTCTTCCGGCTCCAGTTCTGCCACCGCGTTGTCGTAACTGCTGATCAGCTTACTCTGCCGGTACGTATTCCATTGATCGGATATGGTAGGATACGCCAGAATCCCAAATCCTGCAAGAAACAAAAGTCCAAACAAAATATTTGCCAGTTTTCTCACTATCTCTGCTCCTTTACAATTGTAAAAAGCCGCGGTCATTCCTGATCCAAATTACTCCCGGTCGTTATATTCTCTGCAATCTTCCCATGTATCGTTATCCGTATATTCTCTATAACCCGCATAGGTGTCGTTATCTGTATATTCTTTATAACCGTCATATACGTCATTATCGGTATATTCCCGGTAGCCGTTATCGTTTTCGTTGTCTGCGTATTCCCGGTAACCGGTATAGGTCTCATTGTCGGCATATTCCATATATTCCCTGTGTTCCAGAGTGAAAACTTTTGTAACCGGCGTTGTTTTTTCTGCCGCAACCGCCGCCGGCGCCCTTCTCTCTCTTACATAAAGACCGCCGATTACGATACCCGTCACTGCCAACCCCGTAATAACCCAGAGCAGATAGCTCGTGTGCGGGCTGACGCCAAACAGAGATTTCGGTACGTCTTCCATCGCCGACTCCACATAATCCACCCGGTGTCCCCGTACCAAAAGCCTGTGGCTGTTGATCCCGTAAGGCGTACAGGTTAAAAGTGTCGCCAGGTCTTCTCCCTCTTCTACGGACAGCGCGCCTGTTTCATCCGGCTTTGCCACGGTAATCAGATCAACCTGATAACAGAGCGTCTCATCCAATATATGCAGAAGAAAATGGTCGCCTTCTGCCAGTTTGTCAAGATCGGTAAACAAAGACGCGCTCGGAAGCCCACGATGCGCAGAAATCACGGTATGCGTACCCTCTCCTCCGACCGGAAGAGAACTGCCCTGCAAATGTCCTGCCGCTTTCTCCAGCACTTCGTCTTCTGTCGTATGAAACACCGGAATCTTGATATCGATTTTGGGAATCTCCACGCTTCCCATCATTCCGTCTTTTGTCAGGTTTAAACAGGAAAAATACTCTTTATTATCTTCCTCCGCTTCCGCTACGGCAAAAGAATCCGGCAGAATCGAAGGTTTTAAGGACTGATTGTATGCGTCTGCTTTGCTCCACTGTTCCTTATAATCGATTTCACCGGAACGTTCCATCTGTGCAACCTGCGCATCGTAAGAATTTAAAAGCTTTGACTGCCGGTATGTATTCCATTGATTTGCCACCAAAGGATACAGCAGCAAGGACAACCCGGCTATAAATAAAAGGATGACAAATATGGTTTTTTTATCTGTTTTGAGTTTCATCCGGACTCTCCTTATTGTTGTATTTTAGAATGACCGGGGCGGACGAAGCCGCCCCGGTGAATCACCCTGGTTTCGGGTATTTGTATTTGTTATTTTGCGGATTTTTTGCGCGTAGCAAAGAATAATCCTGCTGCAACGATCATGATCAGGCAGCCGCCGATCGTAAAGATCGTTGTACCGATACCACCGGTGGACGGAAGGGAGGAAAGTTTGGTGTTTGGAATGTCTGTAGCACTTCCAACTGCAATCTGTCCGTATTGATCCGTGTGACTTTCACCATATGTAACGGTATAACTTGCAGTTTCATCGTTTTTATTATTTGAAACGTGAACGGTATAAGTCGTATCTGCACCCTCATAATTATCAGGTTTATTAAACTCAAATGTTACTTTATATATCGTATCGTTGATAGAGTATCCACTCGGAGCCTCCGTCTCTTTCAAATAATATACTTTGTCCCCGTCCAAACCTTTAAATTTAATTTCACCATCGTCTGTTGTTGTATAATCGTTTACCTTGCTTACAAGGAGGTTTTCAGTTTCAGTTTCACTCCATTTTAAGGTTTCTGAACCGTTTTTGTCTTCCACATATAAAGTAAATTTTGCGCCTTTTAATTTCTTATTTGCATCATCCACTTTATTGAACACACCATGCAGTGCAAAGGTAAATACATATTCTTTATCTTCTTTTGTAGCCGTCTGTCCCGGTGTGCTGGAGTATTCTACGTTTGCCTTGTTTTCGCCTACTTTTGTCACTGCAGAATCCAATACCTTTGCGCTGTATTTTACGGTTACTGCACGGTCCGCCGCGGATTTACCTGCAAGAGAATGGATATATTCCTTTGTAAATGCAATTTCAAAACCGCTGGTACTGTTATAAGTAAGTGTATACTGATCGCCTTCCGTCAGAAGCGTACCTGTCGGAGCCTGTGAGCTGACCGCCGGAACTCCCCCGACATAAACCTGCGGCTCGCCCGTATACTCTAAACCATTGACAATGGTATCGGAAATCTTAAATACAGGATCTTTATAATATTCCGAACTATAAGACGGAATTTGACTGGTAATCGTAAATGGCACAGTCTGACCTACCATAACTTCCGTATCCACTTGCGGATTATCCAGATCTTTTGTCAATGTAATCTCGCTTGATTTTGCAAATGCGTTTGTTGTTTCCAATGTCCAGTTAGTATTTGCATCCAGCTTATCGGAATCCAGTTCGCCCATACTGCCGCTGCCATCCACTTTATAATAGACACTGACGATCATCGGATTATAAACTTTAACCGAATTTGTAGTCGGAGGCGTAACTAAAATCATCCACGTACCTGCTGTCAATGCATCCTGCGCAGGATCAAATGCTCCTTCCGGATTAACACCCGTCAATCCACTCGGATTTGCTGCAAGAGCGGTCACCAATTGATCCGTCAAACCAACAATGTTTTCTTCTCCGTTTTCGTTTTGAAATGTTACTTTCTGTCCGGCATTTGATGTGCCTTCCGCCCATACATATCCGGTAAATCCGCCGCCATTGGGGTCATAAGCAGCGTCAATGAGCTGATATGCGCGAAACGTTGCCCCAGCCTCAACATTTTCAATCGTTACTTTCATAGAATCGTTTTCCGTCGGTTTCTTTTTCTCCGCAAATGACGTTACGACATTCCCATAACCATCACAAGCGCCAGCAGCAATGCTGCAATTCTTTTGATCTTACTCATTTTCTTGTTCTTCCTTTCTTTTTAATATTCTCCTCTTTTACTCTGATATTTCTTCCCGAGATACGAAACCCTCTTTATACCGCCGGTTTTCGACATCTCATTCTATATAAGATCAGCGCGGCTGCCGCCATCAGTAGCGTACCGCCGATCGAATACCAATAGATTCCGGAACCTCCCGCGTTCGGAAGACGGTAAAGCACTTCATTGTCGAAATAAAATGTGATCCAATCGTCTCCTGCATCATCCTTGACTACGGTAAATTCTACTTTTGTTTCCGCATCCGGGTTCTCCGTATTCTTACAGGTAACTTTCGGAACGGAACCTTTGGAGCCAAACTTCAATATCCAACAAACGCCGCTGACGGCATATCCCGCCGGCGCTTTTACCTCTTCCATCGTATAGGTTCCTGCTTCGATGTCCAGCGTGCCGACTGCTTTGCCGGCAGCGTTTTTCCAGGTTAGCACGCCGCCTTCGCCCGAGATTCCCCGATACGCCGGTTCCGTTTCGCCTTCCCTGATCAGAACAAACTCGGCGCCCTCTAACAGCAGCTCGCCGCTGGTAGCGCTGCGTTTTATCATCTGCCAGTTTAATAACCTGTTTGTAATTACAACCTGCGCCTGCCCATCCTCTAACACGGTTCCGTCTGACGATATCTTCTGTTCTGCGTCGGTCATATGATCCGGCGCGCCGCAGGCTGTATCCGTCACCTCTTTCTCCGGATCTCCATATCGATCCGGTGCAAGAGATTCGGTCATCTCTTCCACATAAAAATTGCTGCCCGAAGGTATCTTTGTAATCTCTATTCTAAGCCCGAATAAAACGTTTGCAATGATGCCGCCGTCTGCACTGCCGAACGGCTGCGCCGAATCTGCGTCTGTAATCTCTGTTTTCCCATCCGGCGTATAGTAGTAACCGTCCGCATCTTTTAGATAATACGGTCCGTTATAAGGCTCCAGTCTGCCGGAAGCTAAACTTTCCAGATATACCCGATACGAAAAGGATTCTTCCTTGACATACTCTTCTTTTTGGTCCGCAATCCGTTTTTCAATGACAAGGCTACCAAACGCATCCTTGGAATTGACGACGGTAACCGAAGCTGCGGTTTCTCCTTTGTGCTGGATGATTCCCTGTATCCACGTTTCGCCGTCCTTCTTTATGACCTCTCCGTTCTTTTCGGGCTCCACAGAGTAGCTTACGTCTTTAAAGCCTTCCGCCGAAGCCGCCGTTTCTTTTACCGTATACCTGCTTCCTGCCAGAATATTGCCGATCACAGCCGTTTCCTCGGCTTTCAGCGTAATCAGGCCTTCCTGCTCCACGGTTCTTTCTTTATTTCCCACCGTATATTTGGTTCTTGCCGGAAGCGGCTGTCCGTCCAGCGTAATTTCAAATGCAAATGTCTTTTCCCATTCTTTTTTCCCTGCATTTACTTTTTTTGTCACCGACAGGCTGCCCGTCTTTTCTATTTCTACATTATTTACAAACTGAAACAGCGTAACGGCTCCGTCGTCGATATTTTTCACCGGGCTGTCGATCCCTTTAAACGGCATATTATCAATCTCAACATCCGCCAGTTCGTCTCCCGATCCCACCACTCCGTCTACTTTAATGCTGGCGCCGTACTGTTCAAATATCCTTTCGTCCAAAAGCTCCCGGACAAAGTACCTTCCCTGACTGGATTTCACGCCGGAAATCACCGCCATCTCGCCGGCTTTTAAACGTATCACGCCGTGTTCGTCTACGGTTCCTGTTCTTCCCGTCTGGATTCCGTTCTCATAAATCTCATAGGAAGTTTCCGGTTTCACAAACAAATCTTCCGACAGATTCGTACCGTCCGCGCCTTCTTTTAATACCTGAAATTCAAACGACGGATTTCCAAGCGCCGAACTACCGTTTTCAAAATTCAATTCTTTTCCGACCGCAATAGAATTTTTCGGTATTACGGGGAAGTTGAAATTGATCCTGCATACGCCGGAGCCGGCGCCGCGCTCCATATAGTAAAACTTAAAATTATGCGCGCTGTAATCCTGAAACGTTGTGTATTTCCCGTTCTCGTATTTCAGCAGCTTATGCGCTTCTTCTGCTCCTATAGCTTTTGTAAGAACCTCTTCAAACGTAAATGTTTCTTTCGCACCTCCGACTTCTTTTCCGATCGTCGCTCCAAGCGGCTCCTTCGCATAACCGTCATAACCATAATAGGTAACGGTTCCTTCCCTGAAATCGATCGTACCGCCTACATGACGGTGAATGCCGGAAAGGTCTAACATCAGATTTCCGTCTACGTACACCCATACGTCGTCGTCTCCGGCAAAATCAAAGACCATCGGATATTGATTCTGCGGTCCGGTCATGCCGCCTTTTGGCTGAATATAATTCATTTCCATCGTCATGCCGAAGAAGAAATTTTTCGGCACGTCATAATCGATGGAATATACCTTGTTCAGCGCTTTTAAGACCCATGAATCATCGCTCTCTTTTCCCGGCAAAGAAAAATATTGATCCAGCGCCGTCTTTGCGGTCCAATCCGTTGTCCCGGTTTTCTCATCCATTTTATCGACGAAATCATCCAGTATGTTTGCAAGATCCTCATACCTTGTTCCCAGATTAAACTCATTCCGGCTGCCGCGGTAACGGGCATACTCCGCCATATTCTCAAAATAGCTTCTGTCCATCTTGGACGCCGGCGTCGTTTCCGTATTGATTTTGTTAAACGGCATAAAGTTGCCGAACGGATACATAATAAAGTTTGGAGAAAGCAGCGCGTCGTAAATCAAAAACCGGTTCCCGTCCAATTCCGCATGGTTTTTTCGGCTGTCATAAAAGTATTCTCCTGTTTCGGCGTTATACTGAAACAGTCCGTCCAGCCCTGCTCCGTTCATTTTCTTAGCATATGCGCTTTCACTGAACAGATATTTTAAACTGGTGCCGCTATCTAACGCCGGATATCCTTCGGCGTCCAGCGTTCCTTTCATCGGGCTGTTCGCATACATTCCCACGTTAGAGCCGTTCAGGTAGCCGTTTATGTTATTCGTTTTATTGCTTACGTCTCCTTTAGAGACCCCGGTATACCCCGTCTCACGATCCGTAGTAATGTTATCGCCGAAATTATATCCTCCGCCCCATGTATTTGTTAGCTCAACAGGATATTTCGCGCCTCCGCTCTGCTGAAATCCAGGATAATTTCTCTTATCCTCTCCGTCCTTCCCGTATAGCTCATTAATATTCGTACCGTAATCATACAGATTGATCTCTACGATATCCTTTGTCTCTGCAGACGCAATCGGTTTCAATTGATTGTCAACCGGCGGTTTTTCCTGGCCCGCTGTCAGTTTTTCCGGCGAAAAAGTTACCGTGCCGTATCCGTTTGGTTCACATCCCGAAGGCACCTTTTTATAATCAAAGTCAGCCTTGACATAGTATCCTTCCTGTACAAATTCCGGTTTGTATTCGTAGAAAAACAGCAGCAGTCTGTCTTCCGTCAATGCAAGCGATTTTTTCTCTTCCGCCGTACTGCTTCCCGAAGGAATAACTTTTTTTATGACAAAGCAACCTTCCTCACGTTCCGCAACCACCGCCGTCCAGTATGCAAACGAAGCTCCCGTTTTTTCTGCCAACGTCCCGCTATCCCCGTACACCAGAGCGGCTTTGTTCACAGACCCCATCTGATTGATTGAATAGATCATAGCGGTTTCCGTCTCTGCCGTATCCAAAACAGCCGCTTCCCAAAGCGAACTTAATTTCATCAGATCTTCCGAGTTCACCACATAGTTCTGCAGATCCACCGTGCCTTTTAAATCTTCAAAATGTGCATATGCCGTCCCCGCCTGAAAGGAGATATTCAGGAAATACGCTTCATAACCGTCGATATCCCCGGCGTCATCCAGCTTCGCCAGTTCTGCTTCGATCTCTTCAAATGTCGGCAATGCATCGATCATACCGTCAACTTTTATAATTCTCTCCCGGTCTTCCTCCGAAACCTCCGGTCCGATGTAGCACTCGTATTCATGCACATGATCTTTATTTTCGCAGAAAACACTCATCCGGCATCGCTGTATATGCGTATGTTCCTGCATTCCGCAGACGATGCTGCCGTCCCGCTCGCACGCTGCATCATGCGTATGTTCCCGCATACCGCAGCTATACGTCTCGTCGTAACATTCCTGTGTATGTTCATGTTCTTGTATGCCGCAGATTTCCTTTAATTCATAGCATTCTTCCGTATGTGTATGTACTTTCTGCCCTTCCGGAGTCTCTGCCGGCAAATCGTTCTGCGCGGAATCGTTTTCTGTTCCGCCGGACTCCTCCAATCCGCAGGTCAGTTCTCTGGAAACCTCATAGCAGCCGTCTTCATGCCGGTGTGCGCCCGCGCCTTCTTCCAACCCGCAGGTCAAATTCTGCTCCTGCACAGTCTCATAGCAGCCGTCCTCATGCGTATGCTCTTCGGATTCCTCCAGGGTACAGACCAGCTCTTTGGATTCCGTGACCGTGTAACAGTCGTCTCCATGCCGGTGTCCGGCGTTCTCCTCTTGCCCGCAGACCAGAGTTTTCGTTTCGGTATAACATGCGTCGTCATGCCGATGTCCGGCAATTTCCGCCGAACCGTCCAGCGGACTCCCCTGCGCTGCAGTTTCTCCGCCGGAAGCTGCCTGGGAAGAATTCTCTTCCAACCCGCAGATCAAAACTTCCTCGTAACACTCTTTGGTATGCGCATGTTCCTCTATACCGCAGTATGCTTCCTTTTCCAACGTGGACGCAGGCATGGCAAGCACAAAAACTGTTCCAAGCATAATTACAACAGCCAGCGCCGATGCCAGTTTTTTCAAACGGCTTTTCTTTTTTTGCTCCGACAGGTAGTTTCCTGCTTTTTTCAAGATAGAAGAATCCATCCAACATACCTCCTCTTTTTCTTTTATTCTATCTCCCAGATTTTGATGATTTATTCCAGCAGACCTATGTCCGCAAGCGGCCAGATCCGAAACGCCACTTTGCTGATCATCTGCTCCTTCGATACGCAGCCGATTTCAACGCTTCGGCTGTCAACAGATACTTCTCTGTTATCTCCCATTACAAACGCGCTGCCTTCCGGAACTTTGCACGGAAGCGTAATATTACACTTCCCCAGAGCCGGCGTATTGTCCTTTACATAGTCTTCATTCAGCAGTTGATCATCTATATAAATATATCCATCTTCATCTATGTTAACCGTTTCACCCTCAAGCGCAATAATTCGCTTGATCAGTATTTTACCGTTATGATGAAAGGCAACGATATCTCCTCTTGTTAAATTCCGTTTCCGGAAAGAAACCACCATCTCTCCGTTCTGCAGCAACGGCTCCATACTGCTGCCGTCGATCTGCAATACCGGCGCAACCAAAAAAGCCGCCAGCACCGTAATGGCTGCGGCTACCGTCAGGGCTTCCACCGTACCAAACAGCACTTCCCTGCGCCGCAGCTTTTGTTTTTCTCTGTATAACTCTCGTTTCAACTGCTCCTTATTTGGAATCCCGACTTTGTTCTTCTTCATCGTTTCCTCTTTCTCATGAAGAGTATGCTAATTTACTCAATGCGGTTCGTTGTCCGGAGCGTTTCACCCAATAATCTTCTGCGGGCATTCCGGAAAGCAGGTCTTTTTCTGTTTCTCTGCGCATTTGTTCACAATATCTAAGAGTATCCTCCTCCATTCTACGGCAGTCTTCTTTTGTCTTTGCAAGCAGATCTTCTGCTTCTCTGCGGCTGTTCGACTCCAGCTCTATGCATATCTTTTCCTGCCGCATACGCATCGCTTCCACATTTTCCAAATACCGCGCCGCAGCGTCCTGCGCCGCCTCAAACACTCCGCTGATCGAAACGGATGCTTCTGCAATAGATCCTGCCGTATCGATCGCAATCGTTCTTGACTCTAATTTATACTCTGCTTCTTTCAGTCTCTCTTTCAGAGCTTCCATTTCTTCGTCCTGCTGAATCAGAAGCTCTAACAAATCTCTGCGGCTTAACTTTCGAAGTTCTCTGTCTGTCATACTTTGCCATCTCCCAGTCTTCTTTACTTTCCGATTTTTCCGTTTTTCAACTGCGCTTGGCAGATCTTTATAACAATATATCATAACAATATATCTCTTTTTATACGCCGAACAATATTTTACATAGCCGGGCATTACACATCTCATTACATTTATTTTTACAGGTGATTTTTTCGGATTTTGTCAATAATCTTGGTATTTAAAGGAAAATTTTGTTGACGATATAGGATTATGTTGTTTTGATTTTTGTCCTTAATCGGCTGTTTCCAACAAAATTTCAGATCGTTTATAAGATAATTACAGCATAAGTCACAATTATTTTTTCGCCGCATACCCGGCGGGGTATTCTATTTTATGCAAAATGATACATCCGAAACGCGCCGTACGCATGTCCGCATTTTCCGAACAGCAAAAATCACATGTCTGGCGCCGCTTCCAGTAATCGGCACCAGACATGTGATCTTCCTATGCGCAGCGCAGAAACAGGCGCTGCTGTGTATAATCCCTCCGGCATGTTTAAAACTTTATATTATTTCATGATCTCATCTTAACCCCGCCAGTTCCTTCCCCCTGGCTTTTCCGCAGGTTCCCCGTTTTCTTCCACAGGAAAAGCATCCCACTGCAGAGAACTGCGGTAAGTTTTATATTCTCCCCGAAACTGCTTTGAAATTCTCTCATTTACCACGGTACAGCTGTCTTTATCTGCCCCCGGCAAAAGAATTAAAAACTGCGACGGGCTGAATCTTGTAAACGTATCGCAACGCCTTAAGCTTTGTTTGATCACACTGTGCAGCTTCTTTGCAATAATTCCCAAAATCACCGCATCTTCCTGCGGATACCCATTCTCGTTTATAATCGTACACAGCATAAGATACATATCCATAGGACTGCGTTCCATAATCCGGCAGGCAAAACGATATTCGTCCCGAAAACTCGGCAGACTGCAGTAATATGCACCGTCGACGCTTTCTGTCTCTTTCAGACGCTCCCTGATCTCATCAATAAATATCGGCGTTCCGCTCAGACGCTCCCGAAGCGCCTCCAAAAGCTTTAACATCCTCTTAGAAGGCGTCACGCCCAGTTCTTCGATCAGCAGCCGTTCCGTATCCTTATATTCCCGATACGCATCTTGAAACCGCCCCTGCGCCATATAACACTCCATAACGCACGCCTGCCATTCATCAAACGGATAAATTTTACATGCCAGCTTACACAACCGGATTACTTCTTCATACGCTTCTTGTTCTTTCAAATATCCGCACAGCCAAAACATGCTTTCTTCATATAGCTTTTTCAAGCGGGCTCCCTCTAAGAGAACCCATTCCATATCGGAAAAATCCTCCAGAAATTCCCCCCGGTAGAGCTCGCATGCCGCCATCAGAAGACGGCTTTTTTCCTTCCGCTCCTTCGTCTGTTCTGCCTGCGCGATGTTTTCTTTAAATATGACCGCATCGATTTCCAGTTCCACAGGCGAAGACAGCCGGTAAATCCCGTCTTCTACCTTAATATAATCATGTTTCGGAAGCCCCGCTTCCAGTATTTTCTGCTCCAGGCGGTGCGCCATAACCCGAAGGTTATTTGCAGCGTCCAAAACGCCTTCTCTTTCATACAGATCCTCCAGCAGCTTGTTTCTTGCGATCCCTTCCACGCCGCAGTAGCACATAATCATAAGCAGCTTCTGCACCTTCGTAATACTCTTTTTACCGAATGGAATGGGTTTATTGCCATACGTAATTACAGTCTTTCCAAACATACAAATTCTAAGACTAGGTAAGTTCTTTTTCATCGTTACCTGTTCTCCTTTTTCTGTTTTTTGATTCTTTTCAGGTGCATTTTTACATAGTCTATGTGATACGGTATGGAATGTCAATCTTTCGTTGCTCTTTTTTTCATTTCATGCTATACTTTCAAAGAAAATTGCCGTAATTTTGCCTGAAAATACCATAAATCATCCATCGGCAAAACCACGATCAAGGAGGATGCGCGGCATGTTACATAAAAAAATGTCATCTGTCTTATTTTTACTGCTGCTCTCCTGCATACTGATCAGCGGATGTTCGGGCGGCAGCAAAGAACTTCCGGAAGAATTTTCCGGAAAAAAAGAGACGAAGGCCCATTCCGGCACACCCCGGGACAACACCCCTAAAATACTGGCGCCGGAAGCGTCCGGAAGCGTTGTGTTTGAAAACGGTACGGTCAGTATCGACGCTTCCCACACAGAATCCGGCTATTTTATGGTGCGCTACACCGGAACCAACGACAAAGTGAAACTTCGGGTGACAGGACCGGATCAATCGGAATACGTCTACCTTTTATCCGCAAGAGGAGAATATGAAACGTTTCCGCTCCCCTGCGGCAGCGGCAGTTATCAGGCGCAGGTGTTGGAACATACCGGAAACGATATGTATGCCGTGGCTTATTCCGCCGACATATCGGCATCCATTCAGGACGAATTTTCTCCGTTTCTGTGCCCGAACCAATATGTCAATTTTTCCGCCGAAAGTTTAACCGTTGCAAAAGGAAGCGAACTGGTAAAGGATACCTATTCCGACTTAGAGGCCATCGAACGGATTTACCGTTTTGTAACGGGTGAAATATCCTATGACGAAGAAAAAGCGGCGTCAGTTGCCTACGGCTATCTTCCCGTCGTAGACGATACGCTCAAGTCAAAAAAAGGCATCTGTTTCGACTATGCCGCACTTATGGGCGCAATGCTCCGTTCCCAGGGGATTCCGACCAAACTGGAAGTGGGTTATTCCGGAGACGCTTACCATGCCTGGATCAGCTCATATACAAAGGAATCCGGGTGGATCGACGGCGTCATCCAATTTGACGGAGATACATGGACGCTGATGGATCCGACGCTTGCGGCGGGCAACAGTGCTTCTTCCGTCAAAAAATATATCGGAGACGGATCTAATTATGTTGTAAAATATTCCTATTAAAATTTAAAGATAACGTTCGGAAAGGAGATTATATGAGCAGCAAATCATTACCCACTCTCTCTCATGCAGAGGCAGCTTCGTTTTGCTCCCAGATGGCTCTGATTTTGAAATCCGGAATTTCTTCTCTCGAAGGAATTTCCATTATGCTGGAGGATACAAACGAACTGAACGAAAAGAAACTGCTTACCCAGATTTATGAAACCATGATACGGACCGGAAATTTTCATGAATCCCTGACCGCAGCCAAAGTTTTTCCCGATTATCTTCTGCAGATGGTAAAAATCGGCGAACAGACCGGAAAACTGGATGAAGTCATGGAATCGCTTGCCGATTATTATGAACGGGAAGCAAATCTGGCGCAGACGATCCGGCATGCCGTATCTTATCCACTTATCATGGCTGTGATGATGGCGTTTGTCATCCTGGTACTGATTACCAAAGTCATGCCCGTTTTTTATCAGGTGTTTCAGCAGCTGGGCAGTGAAATGACAGGATTTTCCCGCATGCTCTTACTCACCGGAGAATTTTTAAACAGGCATGTTGTCCTGTTTCTCGGCATCCTCGCCGCACTTGTACTGCTTTTGGTTTTTCTTACAAAATCGGCGAAAGGCCAGACGATTACCCGAGCGTTTTTCTACCGTTTCTCCAAAACAAGAGAACTTTCCGACCAGATTTCGGCATATCGTTTTTCCAACGGAATGGCGCTTACTTTAAGCAGCGGACTAACGCCCGACGAATGTCTGCAGCAGACGCTTCTGTTAACCGAACCGGGACCGTTTCGGCACAGGCTGGATACCTGCCTGCGCTTAGTCTCCGAAGGAGAAGAGCTCTGCCATGCGCTCTTAGAGCAGAAGATTTTTACCGATATCTATGCAAGAATGGCCGTGATCGGTTCAAAAACCGGAGTTCTCGACGAAGTCATGCATACGATCTCCATGCGCTACGAAACGGATATAGACGAAAAATTTTCCGGCATGATTGCCAAAGTAGAACCCGCCCTTGTCATTGCGCTTTCCCTGATCGTCGGAGGGATCCTCTTATCCGTGATGCTTCCGCTGATGGGGATCCTGTCCTCGCTGTAGGGGCGCATTTTATGCAAAGAAGGGAGAATGCTGCATGAAGAACCGTTTTATCCGGCAAAACAAACAAACCGCAGGCAGAAACCTGATCCTTTCCGCCTGCCTGTCCGCCGCCGTATTCGGCGCGTTTTGGTTTGGAATTTCTTCTGTTTCCGACAAAACGAACGAAGCGGAACTGCAGACGTTAGAACAGGCCGTTATGCGCGGCATTACCTACTGTTATGCGGCGGAAGGCAGCTATCCGGCAAGCCTTAACGATTTGAAGGAACATTACGGACTGTTTTATGACGAAGAAAAATACCGTATCGATTACCAGCCCTTAGGCGCCAACATTATGCCGGACGTTACCATTATCCGCAGAAAGAACTAGGAGGGATTTTATTGAAACCGGCTGCATCCAACAGACATATGATCGATCTGATCTTTCCGATTGCCGTCTTTTTCGTATTTACGGCGTCCGCGCTTGCCGTCTTAACCCTTTCGGCAGGCCTGTACCGTTCTCAGACGGCAAAAGCAGAATCTCGCTTTATGACGCGTACTTCTCTTGCCTATGTAGGTGAAAAAATCCGTCAGAACGACAAGGACGGAGGAATCTCGATCCGTACCATCGAAGACAGAAAATGCCTGGCATTAGAAAGCAGCCAGAACGGGATCGGCTATACGACGTATATCTATGCCAAGAACGGAATGCTCTGCGAACTGCTGATCCGAAACGACGCCGCGCTGCATTTAAAAGACGGAACCGCCATTATGGAAGTGAACGACTTTACCATGGAGGAAATCGGCAGCGATCTGTTCCGCTTTACTTCCGCAGATGAAAATGGAACCGTATCGGAGCTGATCGCATCAGAAAGGAGTATGCCATGACCCGTACAAACAGCCGCTCCGGCCTGTTTTTAATGGAGATCATGCTCGCCATTTTATTTTTCTCCATTGCAGGCGCGCTCTCCCTGAATATGTTTGCCAAATCCCGTCAGATGAGTGAAGACGCCTTCCATCTTTCCATGGCGTCCGATCAGGTCCGAAATGCTGCCGAACGCTTAAAACACGCCGCCGTTTCGGATACCGAAGGAAGCAGGGACGCATTTTTTTCTGAATGTATGTCAGAAGCATACCCAAACGCCGACGAAACGGATTCCGGTTTTTCTGTCTATTTTGATCGGGATTGGAACTCATGCGGCAGAGAAGAAGGCTTTTTCTGCATGCAGATTACGCCGTCGCAGACGAAAGAGACCGGACTGTTCTGCTGTAATTTTTCCGTTATAAAAACAGACGGCGGCGATAATATATATTCCTTAGATGTAAAGCTGCATGTTCCAAATCGTCCACAATGATCTAAGCGAGGCATCTGTATTATGAAAAAAATGAAATTTCCTATTACAAATATCGGAACGGTAACGCTGCTTATGGTCTTTATCGTACTGTGCATGATTACGCTTGCCGCACTCTCCCTTTCGTCCGCTTCCCGCGACGCAAAGCTTAACAGGCAGGCGGTTCAGCATCTGACGGAATATTATGAAGCTTCCAATGAAGCGGAAGCTCTGCTTGCGTCTGCGGACGAAACGTTTCAGCAGGCATACGCAAAGGCTTCCGATGCAAAAGAATATTACCGCCTGATCAACAAAGATCTGCTCTTGTCTCCTATGAAATCCGTATGGACAGGAGAAACGCTTGACGTTGCCATTCAGGTTCCGATCAATGATTCACAGGCGCTGTCCGTACTGCTCGACGTGCTGCCGTTACAGCAGGTCAGACAGACAAACGCCGAATCTTTTTACAGAATCCTTTCCTGGCAGGTCATCCGTACAAAAGCCTGGGAAAGCGACAATACTATGCAGTTGATACAATAACTCACCGTGCGATTACCGGATACCCAAACGGTATCCCATTATGAAAATAAAGGAGGCTGCGTTTATGACTATAAATGCGATTGATTTGCTCAAACAGGCTGTTACCGAAGGGGCTTCGGATTTGTTTATCGTGGCAGGGCTTCCCGTTTCCATGCGCCGGCAGGGAAACATCCTGCGCATCGGAACCGACCGCCTGCTGCCGGACGATACCCAGTCTGTAATTTCCCAGATCTATGAACTGGCAGACAGACGTTCTATGTCCGTTTTAAACAACGAAGGCGACGATGATTTTTCCTTTGCCGTGCCGGGGCTTTCCCGTTTCCGTGTCAGCGCTTACAAACAGAGAAATACATTGTCCGTCGTAGTACGAATCATCACGTTCACACTGCCAAACCCGTCCGATCTCGGCATTCCGGATAAGATCATCGATTTTGCCAAATTTCCGAAAGGAATGGTTTTGATCACCGGGGCTGCGGGAAGCGGAAAATCCACATCCCTTGCCTGCATCATCGACTATATCAACCGAAATTACAGCAAACATATCATTACGCTGGAAGATCCGGTGGAATTTCTGCACCGCCATGATAAAAGTATCGTAAGCCAGCGTGAGATCAACGTAGATACGGAAAGCTATGTTACCGCTCTGCGCGCCGCTCTGCGCCAGAGCCCCAACGTCATTCTGCTTGGCGAGATGCGCGACTACGAAACGATTCAGGTCGCCATGACAGCCGCCGAAACCGGCCACCTGGTATTTTCTACGCTGCATACCATCGGAGCTGCCAATACGATCGACCGGATTATCGACGTATTTCCACCCAGCCAGCAGCGTCAGATTGCCGTTCAGCTGTCCATGGTACTGCAGGCTGTCGTTTCACAGCAGCTGGTACCATCCGTAGAAGGCAACATGGTTCCGGCATTTGAAATTATGACCATGACGCCCGCCATCCGAAATATGATCCGTGACCATAAAATTCCGCAGATCGAAGGTCTTTTGTACTCTTCTGCAGGAGAAGATATGGTTTCCATGGATACCAGCCTGCTGCAGCTGTATAAGAGTAAACAGATCACCGCCGAAACCGCGCTTGAATTTGCGACAAATCCGGAAATGCTCAAAAAAAGGCTGATCTGACCAAAAACACCGTGTATCTTCCGGCAATAAAATCCGGCAGATACACGGTGTTTTTATCATCTGTAAACTTGTAAAAATCCCGCCGCCATTCTGTGATACAACGGCTTTCCGGAAGAAATTGCTTCTGTCAGGACGGATAGATTCCCCAGAGATTTTTGATCTGTGATGCCAGCGTATCATAATCCCATTGTTTTCCGCTGTTTTTCTCGCGGTTCGGATCATTGACAAAAAATCCGTTTTCGTCGTATCCTCTTAATAAGATAAAATGTCCCGTCGTCGTAAAATCTCCCGGTGCCATACTGCATACGATCACACCTCCGGCGTCCAGCACGCCTTTCATTGCGTTCTCGCTTAAAGAGATGACCTCGCCGTAGAGTCCAAGCGCCGAGGCTCCCAGCGTCCAGAAATCCCAGCTTGTCCCATCCGCGGTATGAAACCCGTTCTCCTGGGCAAACTCCGCCATACTGCGCGGATTCATCTGCGTATCGCCGGTATGATATACATACGCCATTGTCATGCAGGTCGGTCCGCAGCCTGCGATTCCGATCATTGCATCCCCATACAGATCATAACCCCAGCGTTTATCCCACTGCATCAGCAAGGGTACGCTTCCTTCTTTACAGTCGCCGGAAATATCAATGTCTTTTCCTTTATAAGAATCCCGGTTGGGATAGTCTTTTACAAAATCATAAGCTTCTTCATTCTGTTCAAGCAGCTCTTTTAATTCTTCCGGATACTCTCTCTGTCCGGATGTTTCTATTTTTTTCTGAAGCCGTTCTGCTTTTACGTGCCTTGTTTCGGATTCTGATAATCCGCCGAACAAATCGGCGCGATAACACATGAACAGAAAAACAGCCGCCGCGGATACGATTGCGCCGGTTATGATCCGCCTGCGCATCTGCCGTTTTCTTTTTCTGCGTCTTTTGATCGACGCTTTTGCGGCGGGATGCCTTTGAAAAGAACTTCTTTGCGCCGGTAAAAATGCAGCCTCCCGTTCCACGGATATGATCTGAAGATCACTCTTTTTTGCATACATAAGTAAAACCGCCTTTCCTGGAATACTCTTATTATACAGGCGAAGCGGTTTTCTTATCTTTGTTTTTTATTTGCTTTTTGTTAAGATTTTATAAATCTTTCTTCTTTTTTTCGCGCAGTTCCTGAAAAAAACAGCTCAGCATGGCGGAACATTCTTCTTCTAAGAGTCCCATCTCGATTTCTACTTGATGGTTAAACCCCTCCATCTGCAGCAAATTGATGACAGACCCGGCGCAGCCCGCTTTCGGGTTCCTTGCGGCGATTACAACTTTATGCATCCTTGCCTGTACGATTGCTCCGGCGCACATCTGGCAGGGTTCTAACGTCACGTACATGGTACAATCCTCTAGCCTCCAGTCTCCGCACTTTTTGCTGGCTTTTCGGATCGCCGCAAGTTCTGCATGCGCAAGCGCGTTTTTATCCGTATTTCTTCTGTTATACCCTCTGGCGATAATACGGTCATCGCGGACAATGACGCAGCCGATCGGAACCTCATTTAGAGCATACGCCTTTTTCGCTTCCCGGATCGCCGCGCGCATATACTTCTCGCTCTCTTTTGTCATAACTTTCCCTTTTCTATTGTTTTCTAATATAGTATACTGATAGTATTATACGTTTGGACCAAATCATATCATACCACATACTTGCAGTTCAAGAAAGGATTCTCAATGAAATTTGAGTACGAAACCGACCGTTTATTGTTGAAACTTCCGGAACCTTCTCTGGCGTCCGCACGGCAGGCGCTTGATTTTTATAATAAAAACCGCTCCCTCTTCGAACGTTACGAAGCGGCGCGGCCTGCTGATTTTTATACACTGCATTATCAGAAATCGATTTTGGAACATGAATACAATCTCGCCCTGCAGAAATTGAGCTTTCGATTCTGGGTGTATGAAAAACAGAATCCTTTCCTTACGATCGGAACAATCTGCTTTTACAATATAATGCAGTCCGTTTATGAGCGCTGCGAAACCGGCTACAAATTCGACCCTGCATTCTGGCATAAAGGATACGCCAGAGAAGCTATGGCGTTTGGCATTTCTCTGATGTTTGACGATTTGAACCTGCACCGCATCGAAGCGTATGTTATGGAAGAAAACATATCTTCCATCCGGCTTCTTCTTGCACTGGATTTTCATTCGGAAGGCATCTGCCGCAAAGCGATCCGCGTCCGCGGCAGATGGGAAGACCATATGCGGTTTGCCCGCATTAAATAATCCTGTACCAGTACCCAAAATTTCCCGTTTTATATTTCGCCGATTTTGCCGTACGAAACTCCGGAAATCCGAACATAGTCGCCATAATACGCTCCTGGTTTAGAAAAACGCCCGGAACGCCGACAAAAAATTCTTTCTTTTCCTCTTCTTCTGTCATCCCGAATATGATATGCCTGTAGTTGAAAAATCCATGTAAGAGAAAACTGTTATTGCCCAGATACCAGTATTTTTTGGGAAACTCCTGCAGATCGTTTAACTGCAGACGGATACACTCAATCTGTTTTCCTTCAAACGGAAAAAAGACCTGAAATTTCAACCTCAGCTTCTGAAATATGCCTTCCCATCCATTTTCCTCAAAAAATTCCTCCATCGGCAGCTCGGTCGCCCGAATGGGTTCTTTTTGTTCCGACTCTTGTTTATTTTCATCGGATTTTGCGTTTTCATCGGATTTTGCATTTTCATCGGATTCTGTGCTGTTTTGAACCTGTGAAGGCTGCGCGGCAGCGTCCTCTCTGCCATCCGGCTCTGCAGAATCCTTCGTCTGGCGAACGCCGCCGGATACCGCCTTTGCCTGCGGAGCATCCTGCGCCCGATCGTGATCTTGCGTCTGCGTTATCTCATCTTTTTTTTCTTCTTCCCGGTTTTGCGGCTGATCCAGAATCCGAAACTGTCTGCGGGTAATCGTTCCCTCTTTCCATTGGCTCGCAAGACAGACGGAATCCTGAAACGGAAGAAAGATCCCTTCCATATCGTTCATGGACAAGCCGAACCTTTCGAGGTCTTTTATATCAAATGCAAACCGGACATCTCCGCATCCTCTGGAGACCGCTATATTTCCAACCGGGACGCCCTGCATAATTTCCGCCTTTCTTGCAAATAAATATACCGTTATTTCCGCCGGTTCCATGCTGATATTGCGGATATGGACTTCCATCCTGCATATGCCGCCCCGGATTTCAACTTTGGCAAATCCGGCATTCTGCATTTTTATATCATTTTCATATTTATAAATATAGGAAATAAAACGTTGTAATCCTGCCATACTGCCCCTGATCTTCTTTTTTTATAGCATTGTATGCGCTCCGATTTGAAATATACCGAAAATTATCATCAAAAAAACAAAAAAAAGATTGACAAGCAGAGCTTCGTATATTATACTTCTATAAAAATAGTAATGATTACTGTTTTTTGGAGGGAGCTGCACACAAATGCTTAAATACAGCAGACAGCGCGAATCCATTAAGAAGTATCTGGACACCCACCGGACGCATCCGACCGCAGAAACCGTATATCAGGATCTCCGACAGGAATTTCCTAATATCAGCCTTGGAACGGTGTATCGGAATCTGAATCTGTTAGCGGATCTGGGAGAAATTTTACGCATCTCCTCCGGCATTGGTCCTGACCGTTTCGACGGAAAGATCACACCGCATTACCATTTTATCTGCACGCAATGCCAGACGGTTCTGGATATGGATATGGAACCTCAGATGCATCTTAATGAGATAGCAGGGAAACGGTTTGAAGGAACCGTCACCAGTCATGTGACACATTTTCTCGGACTTTGTCCGAAATGTTACCATAAAAAATTTTAAAAAAAGAAAAGGAGATTATTATTATGGCAAAATTTGTATGTTCCGTATGCGGTTACGTTCACGAGGGAGATCAGGCTCCGGAGTCCTGCCCGATCTGTAAAGCACCCGCAGAAAAATTCAACAAACAGGACGGCGAAAAAACCTGGGCGGCTGAGCACGTTGTAGGCGTAGCAAAAGGCGTGAGCGAAGACATCGTTGCAGATCTGCGCGCAAACTTTGAAGGAGAATGCTCCGAAGTCGGCATGTACCTTGCAATGGCTAGAGTTGCACACAGAGAAGGCTATCCGGAAATCGGCTTATACTGGGAGAAAGCCGCATGGGAAGAAGCAGAGCACGCTGCAAAATTCGCTGAATTATTAGGCGAAGTTGTAACGGATAGCACAAAGAAGAATCTGGAAATGAGAGTAGACGCAGAAAACGGCGCTACCGCAGGCAAAATGGATCTTGCAAAACGTGCGAAAGCTGCAAACCTGGATGCAATCCATGATACCGTTCATGAAATGGCAAGGGATGAGGCAAGACACGGAAAAGCATTTGAAGGTCTGTTGAAGAGATATTTCGGCTAAGAAGAAATTCCGCAAAATTAATATTTTTAAGGATGTAAGGGTATGTTAGAGCAATCTGACATACCCTTATTTTTCCTGTCACACAGCTGTCTTTCCGTTGTCTAATACTATATAGGAGGTAAACACCATGAAAAAGATACCAAACGAAGAACTTCTGGCTTTGATTGAAAAAGCCACCGGCGGAGACAAAGAATCTTTGGAAACCGTTATTCTAAGCGTACAGGATTTCGTATTTAATCTGTCTTTGCGTATGCTTGGATCTTTCCCTGACGCAGAGGACGCCGCGCAGGACATTCTGCTGAAGGTCATCACGCATCTGTCTTCATTTAAAGGAGAAAGCGCCTTTTCCACCTGGGTGTTCCGCATTGCGGTAAACCATCTGAAAAACTATCAGAAGCATATGTTTGCAAAATTCCCCCTCAGCTTTGAATTTTACGGGGATGACATCAAAAACGGAAACAAAGACGATATTCCGGATCTGACGCAAAATGTAGAAGCGTCCATTCTGGCAGAAGAACTCAAGCTCTCCTGCACGAATGTTATGCTGCAGTGTCTGGATACGGAAAGCAGATGTATCTTTATTTTAGGAACTATGTTTCGGGTGGACAGCCGGATTGCGGGCGATATTTTAGGCATCACGCCGGAAGCCTATCGCAAACGGCTTTCCAGAATCCGCAGCAGGATGGCGGATTTCTTAACGGAATACTGCGGAGAATACGGAAACGGGACATGCCACTGTGCAGACCGGATCAATTATGCCATCCAAAATCACAGAATCAACCCCTCACAGTTATCCTTTACAACGGCTGTCCCTATGGAAACCATGGCGGAAGTAAAAGAGGCAATGGAGGACATTGACGATCTTTCACAGACGTTCTCATTCTGCAAAGCCTACCAGTCTCCGGAACGCCTGAAAGCATTCATTCAGAATTTTTTAAACGGCGCTTCTTTTTCCGTTGTCAGAAACGCATAAGGAGGTTTGCAATGCATACACAACTGATCTTAAACTATCTTACAAATTTAAGTGAACACAATGACCGGGAATGGTATCACGCGCATAAAGCCGAGAATAAAGCGGCAAACACAGAATTTGAGGCTCTGATCCAATCCCTGATCCTTCGTATCGGCGCTTTTGACGCCAGCGTACTGCACAATGAGCCGAAACGCCTTACCTTTAAACTGGTAAGAGATACCCGGTTCAGCCATGATAAATCGCCCTATAACCCGGCGTTCCGCGCACATATTGCCGCACAGGGAAAGCAGCCAGTTCCCGTTGGCTATTATCTTATGATAAAGCCCGGCGGCCAGTCCTTTTTAGGCGGCGGTCTTTTTGCGGATATGTTCAAAGACGCAACAACGATGGTGCGGGACTATATTGTCCAAAACGGCAGCGAACTGGAAGCTATTCTCAAAGAGCCTGCCTTCCAAAACTATTTTACGATACAGGGATCGGCGCTTAAAAATGTCCCTGCCGGATATGACAAGAGCCACCCGCAGGCGGAATACTTAAAGTTTAAAAGCTGGTATCTGGAATATCCGATCAAAGATGAAGAACTCTACGATGCCGAAGCGTTTCTCACAAAGGCAGCCGGACTGTTTCGCATTATGAAACCGTTTAACGATTATTTGAACCGGGCGCTTGTGAATTTTCAAATGCCGGCAAGGTGACAAACCATTCCAATCGCAGCAAACAGCAAGCCCTGATCTTTCACAATTCATGCAAAGATCAGGGCGCATTCTGTTACCTGCATTCCTAATTATTCCTATCAAATCCTCAGATTTAAAGAACCTTCCACGTTTTCTCCATTCTTTCATACACCAGTTTTACATCATGTTCCAGTTCAATCATTCCATGTCCCACAGTTTGATAACCCCTGTTCTCATAGAAACAAACCGCAGGAAGAGAGGCTTCTAAGACCGCGGCCTCGTATTTTTTGGCAATTTCGGTTTCCAGATAATTCATAATCTGCGATCCGCAGCCCTGTTTTTGATAAGAAGGCAGCACATACACGCCTGTAATATGGTTTCGTTCAAAACAGCCAGTTCCGACGATTCCATTGCCGTCCAGCCATACCCCCAGATTTCCGGACGCCACACCCTCTAAAATATGTTCTTTACTATGATGCCTGCAAAAGAAATCAACGACTTCTTTCGGATAATACTTTGGATAAATTGTTTTAATTACCGTATGTAAAACATTGTAAATTTCATCTGCCATGTCAGAAGCTGCCGCTGCATAGTTCATACCGTTCCTCCCATCCGCGAAATCCGATCCTTTTTATCTTTTCATTATACAAAAACGCATGAGATTTATCAATTTCCAAAACTCCTTGAGTTTCCGCAGATTTATCCACAGAACCCTAATACCTTCAGCTTTATTATAAACAACTTTCAAAAAACGCCCAAAATATAAGGAATCCTATTCCTTTTTGATGTAAAATTTAATCACCACAAAAAAATCATACTAAACAAAAAGAAGGAGGATTCCCTGTGGTTAATTTTACATCAAATACTTATCAAATGAAACGGGAAATTTTGTCTTTTTCTAATAAAATTTCCAGAAACCTTCCCAAGCCGGAAAGAAAGTTTATGGCTGACATGAATTATGGTATTCTTTCCTCCGGCAGCTGTATTCTTACCGATATCGTTGACCAGTTACAGGAACCTTCCAGAAAGATTAACATTGTTGACCGTCTTTCCAGGCATCTTGCAAAAGGAACACCCAAAGAGGCTCTGAAAGCTTATCTGACACAAGTGAAAAAATGGTGCCCGGACCAGCCAGTTATCCATATCGATGACAGTGACGTTGTCAAACCTGACGGTTACAAATTTGAATCCCTCGGCTGGGTGCGCGATGGCTCACAGAGCACTGCAGCAAAGAATGTTTATAAAAAGGGATATCATGTAACGGAAGCGACTGTACTTACAGACAGCAATCATCCTGTCAGCATCTTTTCAGAGATCCATTCTTCTAAAGAGAAGAATTTCACTTCCATCAATGATGTAACCTTCTCTGCAATGGAACGTGCGAAAGCACTGTTCGGAAAAGCAACCTTTGTCATGGATCGTGGTTATGATGATAATAAAATGTTCCTGAAGTTGGATTCCATTGGGCAGGATTATGTGATACGTCTGACTGCAAAGCGTAAGCTTCTGTACCACAATAAGTGGGTATTTGCTACGGAACTGCGCAACCGCAGGAAAGGCAAGGTGAAACTCCCTCTATTTTATAAAGGGAAGATGCATGATGCTTATCTTTCCCACATAAAAGTACAGATCACTGCTTCCAGAAAAGATATTTATCTCGTCCTTGTCTATGGCATTACAGAACATCCAATGATGCTTGCAACAAACAAAGAGATCAAATCGAAAGATGATGTAATAAAGGCTGCAAAACTTTATTTTTCCAGATGGAAAATCGAAGAATATTTCCGTTGTAAGAAGCAGGTGTTCCAGTTTGAAAATTTCCGGGTACGGAAACTAAAGGCAATCAATGCATTAAATTTTTACATCACTTTGTGCATGGCATTGCTGGGGCATATTTCTATAAGTTTTTGTTTTATGAAAAAGTGATGAAGCTCCTTTTTACATTTGCAGAAAAGGCAGAGACTTAAGTAGTCCCTGCCATCTGTTAACTCGCTCACTTAAGGCTGCGCGCCACCCGCTCATAATTCCCATTTATAAGGCTGTGCGTCACCTGCGATACTTAATATACGCAATTTCTGATAAATTAATTCCTTTGACGCTCTAAACCCATAAAAAATGGCAACTCAGGCATTGTAATAATTCATCATTCTCTCATAGATACTCCTGCTTTGTTCTTCATCTCCCCAGGATAATGGGTCGTCAGCGTAGGACAGCACATAAAAAGGCTCTTGATACTGAATAAAATCTGGGAGAATTTTCCATAAGCCGTACATCCTGCTTGCAAATTTTTTTATGTCGAAAGAGCATTCCCTATAAAACTCAGCAATCTTATCCATGAAACATCTTCCAAACAGCACGGTGTCAATCGCTTTGCAGTCTGACCGTTGCCTGATATATGCAATCGCTTTCTCTATATCCGTCTCCCATTCCAGATAAAGCAAGTCCTCATTCTGAGGATTTTCTAAAAACAGTTCGTCAAGCCGGTTTTGATATTCATCCTCTGTCACGATCTTTTGATATGACAAAAATATATAGACTAATACTTCTTCCAATATTTACCAACTCCGTCAAAACAATGTCTTTTAGCTGTTTCAACCCTACGCCGTTCCTGGCGTTCTGCCCTCGTTCATCTGCTGATGTTCTTTCTTGATTTCTTGAAACAATTCCCATACATTCCACCCTTGATTGGAGGCAGTGAGCACTGCCTTATAGGGAATCGACAACCCCGATTTGCGGATCGCCCTCAATACCTGATCCACCCGCTGGCTTGACAACCCTGCCATGACAAGCAATTCCGAAGAAAGCTCTTCCCCGTTCCAGGCAAGTTCTCCAGGATCAAGCTCTTTTATTCCCGCAAAAAAACCAATGGGTTTTCCATAATCCTCTTTGGAGATTTCTTTGAGCCTGATTCGCAGAGGCAGCAGGGCCCTTGTAAGCTTATTCCTCCTGTCTTTGTCTAAACAGGCGGCGATTAAAATAGTCTCTCTCATTTTACCTTCCTTTATCATATCATCTTCTTTTTACATAGTGCCACAAATATCGTTGACAGTCAATTAATATTTTCGGCTTTTCCATGCTAAAATTTCTTCAAGCCTCGCCTTTACCTTTTCTTCTTGTCCTTGGTCTGTCGGCCGATAATAGCGCCTGTTTGCCAACGCATCTGGCAGGCACTGCATTTGCGCCATTTTCTCTTGCGTATCATGGGCGTAAATGTAGCCCTTGCCATAATTCATCTCTTTCATCAAACCCGTGGGAGCATTGCAAATCTGCAACGGTACAGGCTCTGCCGGAAGTTCCCTGATATCCGCCTTACAGGCTTCACACGCCTGATAAAGGGCGTTGGATTTTGGAGCCATTGACAGATAGACTACGGCATGTGTCAGATGCACGTCACATTCTGGCATCCCAAGAAAATGACAAGCCTGGTAAGCTGCCACTGCAGTCTGCAGAGCATTGGAATCCGCCATGCCCACGTCCTCGCTGGCAAAGCGCACCAGCCGTCTTGCAATATAAAGCGGATCTTCTCCTCCGTCGAGCATCCGGCACATCCAATACACGGCTGCGTCAGGATCGCTGTTGCGCATCGATTTGTGGAGAGCGGAAATCAGGTTGTAATGCTCTTCCCCATTTTTATCGTAAAGTAGAGAACGCCTATTCATACACTGTGCAAGCACGTCTTCCTCTATGCAAAGAACGGCATGCTCATTCATCCTGCCGTTGCACACTGCCATCTCTAAGGTATTGAGCGCAGTCCGTGCGTCTCCATTGGCAAACCTTGCAATAGCCGACAGGCAGGCATCTTCAATCGCAATCTCCATATTTCCGAAGCCTTTGGGGCTTTTTAATGCATGAGCCAACAGCTGCTTGAGATCCTCTTCCTCCAATGCCTTCAAAATAAACACTTTGCATCTTGAAAGCAATGCGGAGTTAATTTCAAAGGATGGATTTTCGGTAGTGGCGCCCACAAGGATAATGCTCCCCTTTTCCACAAAAGGAAGAAATGCGTCCTGCTGCGCTTTATTAAAGCGGTGAATCTCATCCGCAAACAGCAAGGTACGGATTCCCATTTTCCTGTTTTCTTCCGCCCGGGCCATAACTTCCTTAATCTCTTTGATGCCGCTGTTTACTGCGCTGTACTCCACAAATTCCGCCTTTGTCTTTTCTGCGATAATCCTAGCCAAAGTGGTCTTCCCCACCCCAGGAGGCCCCCAGAATATCATCGAAGAAATCTGGTCGTCCTCGATTAAACGACGTAAAATTTTCCCCTCCCCAAGCAAGTGCTTCTGCCCTACATAATCGTTTAAGCTGCCTGGCCTGAGCCTGCTTGCCAGAGGCGCCGCCTGCTGCCTGTTATCGAACAAACTTAATTGTTCCATGTGTCGCACCCTCTTCCTGATCGATCTTTTATGCACAGCTTACCATATTTTTGGCATGCAATCAATCAGTAGTGGCACTGCCCTGCTACCATTCCACCACCTGGGTCGCAATCTGTTCCCGGAATCTGATATCATGTTCCACAAACAACATCGTAGGCTGATACTGTAACAACAGTTGTTCAATCTGCATCCTCGAAAACACATCGATATAATTGAGCGGCTCATCCCAGACATACAAATGCGCCGGAGTTAGAAGGCTTGCGGCAATCAGAGCCTTTTTCTTCTGTCCCTCTGAATAATCCTCGATATTTTTCTGAAACTGCACCCGTTCCATGCCTAGCTGGCGCAATATGGAGCAAAACAAGCTCTTTTCAAGATTATGCGCTGCACAAAATGCTGAAATACTGCCCTTTAACATCGAGGTATCTTGATTCACATAAGAAATCACCAGTCCAGACGCCGCCTCGCAGGTACCTGCTTCCTCAATCACGTCCCCAAGCGTCTTGACGCCTGCTTTCTGCAAGATCATTTGCATCAGCGTTGATTTGCCGCACCCATTTTTGCCATGGAGGGCGATCCTCTCTCCCTGACGCAGGGCGAACGTCAAATCCGCCGTCAAAAATTCTTCCGCTCCGGCATACTTGAAAGTATATTCTCTGAGATTTACGAGCACCTTTTTTTCATGTGCAAGAGGCATGATTTTTAACTCCACTGGTTGCTCTAGATCTGCTAAAAGCCCCTGCTTTTCTTGAATTTCCCGGTCGATCCGTTTCTCCATCTGACTAATCCGGCTCTGCATCTTCTTTGTCTTTGCGCCGATATATGCCCGTGTAGGGCGATCTGGCTCCTTTATGGGATCAAACCCAATCTTGGTGCTTTCATTTTTGTCTGCCCAGCGGCAGGCCCGCGCCGCCGCCTGTTTCAACTTGCCGATTTCTTTTAAATGCTTTTCATTTTCCGCTCTGGCAAACTGATCTTTGCGCCGCTTATTTTCCCACCAGCTAGAAAAGTTCCCAGCCTGAACTTCAATCGTCTGTCTGTTTAATACTAAGACATGATCGACGCAGGCGTCCAGCAAATCTCTGTCATGGGACACCAGGATATACCCCTTCTTTGACGCTAAATAAGATTTTACCACTTCTCTGGATTGCTCATCCAGATGGTTTGTCGGCTCATCAATCAAAAGAAAATCATTTTCACCAGAAAATAAGACCGCCAAAAGCGTTTTCGTGCGCTCTCCGGGACTTAGCGTCCCAAAAGGCCTGTATAAAATTTCCGTGCTTTCCTGCATCTCGCCTAGTTCACAGATCACCCTCCACAGCTCGCACCGGCTCTTTATTTCATCTAAGAACTCGGCAGCAGGCATCTGCATCTGTCGTTGCGTTACCAAATATGGAAAATACTCAAACACCGCCTGAGTGCTGATCTTTCCCGCATACTCATGCTTTCCCAGCAAAAGGTTCAAAAACGTGGTTTTTCCTTTCCCATTGCGTCCGATAAATCCCAGTCTCCAATCGGTATCAATCGAAAAAGATACGTTATCAAAGATATTGTCATAACTGCCCTCATAAGAAAACGTCAGACTGTTTACATTTATTTGTGCCATAAGCATCCCTCCTTCTCACGGCTCTGCGCATGGAGCTGCCGCAAAATCAGAAATCTTTAAGTCGTACAGATATTGGCAATGTGGACGTTGTATACTGCACAATCCCTGTATTTTCCAACAATCCCCATCAAAAAAGAACCATTTGCTGCCAAACAGTTCCATTACATGCCATAACCTATCTCCTCAGAGCTCCCACGAGAAAGAAACCCTGCTCATTTTTCAGCACAAAAAAAGAAAGGTTATGAGAACATAATCCACTTTTGGCAACATGACAAAACAGTATATCCACGATACTGCTTCAAAACATTCATGCGATCAAAAGTAAATTATATTCTCATCCTTTCACCTCTCTCTTTGAAGATGGAAGTATTCTAACAAATTTTATTCAATTTGTCAACAAGAATACCCTTTTTGAGTTTCCGCATTTCATAATTTCTCCCATTCTGTGCGCTTTTCAGCACATAAAGGTAGTTTGTGAAAGATTTTGATGATTCTTTCACTCTTTCCTCCATTCTGTGCGCTTTTCAGCACATAAAGGTAGTTTGTGAAAGAATTTGCTAATTCTTTCACTCTTTCCTCCATTCTGTGCGCTTTTTGGCACGCTGCGCGCGGTCACATCGTGACATCTTTAAGACAAAGAAAGTCCCTATGCTTATGCATAGGGACGAAATTCTCCGCGGTACCACCCTGATTCTTGAGAATCACTGGTTCTCAAGCGCTCACTTCTGCGTAACGTGCAGCAGCGTCATATCCTACTCCTGTCCTGATAAGACCATGTTCAAATATGCGGCTCCAGTGAGAAATTCAAGTCCTGCCTTTTCTTAAGAGGACTTACAGCCGGTGATCCTCTCTCTCTGTAAGCAGTTCAGGGCTCTACTGACACCTTCATTGCCTTTATTTTGGTTCATACTTCTATATCGGCATTATTCTAACACCTATATCAAAAATCTGCAAGTATTTTTTTACATTTTGTTTTACTTTCAAATCTGTCCGTGAGGATTCCTCCGCAAATTTTTATGAGACAGCTCTGGTAAACTTTTTTGCATTGACACAAGAAGATACCTTGCAATGTAGGATATGAACCGCAAGTAATGTTTGACACTTCTATTCTTACTTCTTGATCTTAGCGCTCAATTTTGTTTTGCTCCATTCGCCATACAAAGTGCCTTTTGTGGATTTCTTATAACTGCGCACGCTCACATAATACTTCTTGCCTGTTTTCAACTTTGTAAATGTATACGAAGTCTTTGTAACATTCTTAGATTTTACATTTTTCTTAAATTTCGCATCTGTGGCTATTCGAACTTGATACCCTGATGCCATCTTATCTTTCGCCCATGTCACAGTCAATTTTTTACCCTTTGCCACCTTTGTTGTCTTTACAGACGGCTTCTTGGGGCTTACTTTGACCGTTACCTTCTTGGACGCTTTCTCTGCCTTGATCGTAATTGTGACAACCCCAGTATTTTTGATTGTTGCCTCTCCGGTATTCTTACCTACAGTGACAATCTTTGGGTTCGAGCTCGTATAGGTCATCTTGTAATTAGATGACGCTTTGATTTTGAACGGCTTTGCGCCGTATTTAACCTCATACACAGTTTTATTACAAGTAATGTATGCAGGCGGATTCTGGTCTGCTTCCTTTTTAATTGTAAAGCTAACTGTCTTGCTGCCAGTATAATCTCCTTTTCCCTCAACGATTACTTCAGCCGTTCCTATTTGGACATTATTCTTGTATGAAACTATATAATCTGTATTTAAAACCAATGTCTTGCCATCCAGCTTCACGGTCACCGATGGAAGCTTTGGTTTTCCATCATAAACGTAACTTGTACTTGACAATGTCACAGTCGCTTTTGAAATATCAGCACCGACTTCTGGGTTGTCTCCTCCTGGGTTGTCTCCTCCCGGATTATCTCCTCCTGGATTGTCTCCTCCCGGATTATCCCCTCCTGGGTTGTCTCCTCCCGGATTATCTCCTCCTGGGTTGTCTCCTCCCGGATTATCCCCTCCCGGGTTGTCTCCTCCCGGGTTGTCTCCTCCCGGATTATCCCCTCCCGGATTATCTCCTCCCGGATTATCTCCATCGCCGTCACCAGGACCAGGATTGGTTCCAGGAACATAGTTATAATGCATCTTCGCCTTTGAAATCACCGCTACCGTATCACCTGATTTCCATACATTGTTCCACTGCTCCTCGGTGCCAGTATAGTATATGTCACTCAAGGGACAAGATGCAAATGCCGATCTCTCTATGGAAGTTACACTGTCTGGAATTATGACAGTGGTAAATGCGCCGCAAGATGCGAACGCTGATTCGCATATGCTTTCTGCACCTTGCGTAATTTCAACCCCAGGAAGCATTAGGCAATTCTGGAACATGCCCATACTAATGCGGTCTATATTTTGGGGCAATGTTACACTCATTAAATAGTAACATTGCATAAATATGTTGTCTCCCAGCTTTACCTGCTTGCTTCCAGGAGCAAACGTTGCGCTTATCAATGCCTGGCATTGAAAAAATGCAGCGGCGCCTACCTCTCCAATACTAGCTGGCAAGGCTATCTTGGCAAGGCTTGAGCAAGCACTAAATGCATTTTGCCCGATAGTTTCCACGCCTTCAGAAATGGTGACCTCGCTAAGATTTTTACATCCACGGAAAGCGCTGTCTCCAATTGTCTTCACATTGGAGGGAATAGACGCCGCAATGATCGAAGACTCGCGAAAGGCGTGATTGCCAATCGTTGTCACGCTAGAAGAAATCTCTGCACTGAGAACGCCGCATTTCCAAAAAGCGCAGGAACCAATACTGGTAACGCCATTTTCGATAACGATCTTGCGTATTTGGTCACTCTTATCACTCCAAGGCTGCTCTTCTACAGAGCTAAAATCTGGCATGCTTCCATTACCAGAGATGGTCAGCTTGCCCGCTTTTGTCAAATTCCAGGCAAGTCCTCCTTCCAGCGCGCCATCTGCAATTAATTTGTCAGCATCCGGATCATCTTCCGGGATATAGCCTTCCGGGTAACGGGTGATATAATGACTTGTGTTTTTCATCACTTCTTCCTTGGAAATCGCCCTTCCCCAGTGAACCCTGCCTTGGTGATCGCCAGTACTGATGTTTCCTTCTGCAACAACTACGCCCGCATCGTTTACCTCGAGCACGATCACAGTATGAACATCATTGTTTACCCTCAGAATATCGCCAGGTTTTATATCCTCGAATGCAAACTTGCCCTCTGCATACATCCTGGCTGGCAGACTGCCAAAAGCTGTATCACTGAGTATAAAGGCAAAAGCTACGCAGCCCACGGCACTGATCCTGTGTCCGTCAAGGTTTCCACCTTTCCAATAGTAATAACCTTTTGAATCTGAATAAGGCTCATCGTCAGTCCAAGGCGTTCCTTCCTTGTATTGCTCCTGGTCTTTCAGCGCAATCATCGACTGATAAACTTCCGCCGGAGTAGGAACCGTGCTATCACGGGTGACCAGCCTGGAAGTAGATTCTGCAGCGAGAACATCCTCTTGCTGCAAAAGCTCTTCGTGCGATGCATGTACTACCGATTGAGAAGAAATGCATAAGCACAACGCTAAAGCAAATGAGAGAATTCGTTTTTTCACTTCTACAACCTCCTATCTTATTTTGTGAAAACTTTTAGTAAATATTTACTTTATTATAAATATATTGTCATTCTCCTGTTTTGTCAATAGAATAAGAAAAAGCAGACTTTTAAAACATATTTATATGGACCACTGTGACGTAAGCCCCAATAGCAAAGCGTGCCTCCTCGATCATTTATTGACTGAATCAGAAAAAGCGTATATAATGGCAATGTCACTAATAGTAATATTAGAGGACTATATGGATCATAATATACCCGGACCATTGTTTTTGAATAGCTGAACAAATTGTCAGTTGCATGAGCGAATCGGGAAAGAACTTAATATGATATATAGCAGTAGCATGGGAAGCATGCAGGCTGCTGTTAAAATGCGGATATATTCAGTATCAAAAGTCTGTTGAGAAATCGAAAATACAAAAAGATTTGTTCCATTACAGATAGTGGAAAACAGAAGTTTATTGAGTGGTTTCAAAAATTTATTGATGAAATGAGGGATGAAACATAATGCAGCCAAATAAATTAGCCAATTCACCAATTACATATTTTGTAAGCAGGACCACGAAAGCCGAATGGATACTGTTCATCCACGCAGCTTTCGTCAATCACAATATGTTCAAAGCACAGTTTGATTATTTTAAAAATAAATATAATATTCTGGCCATTGACATCATTGGCCACGGACAATCAACTGATACCCAAAAAGGTGATACGATAGATAAGATGTCAAAATGGATATTTGACATCTTAGAGTCTGAAAGCATTGACAAAGTACATATTGTCGGCGTTTCATTAGGTGCAGTTTTAGCACAGGATTTTGCTAATCATTATCCACATGCAGTAAGCTCACTGGCTTGCTTTGGAGGATATGACATTAATAATTTTAACGCAAAAATGCAAAAAGAAAATAGTGCAAAGCAAAAGCTGATGATGTTAAAAGCACTCTTTTCGATTAAATGGTTTGCAAAGGCAAACAAGAAAATTTCTGCATATACTTCACAAGCTCAAAATGAATTTTTCTCCATGAATATACTGTTTCCTAAAAAGTCATTTATGTTTCTGGCAACGCTCAATCGCATGGTAAACAAGTATAAAACTGGGCAAAGGAATTATCCTTTGTTAATTGGATGCGGGAAATTTGATATTCCAATGGAATTAGAGGCAATCAAAGCATGGAAAAGCGGCGAACCTGATTGCACAGTAGTTCTTTTTGAAAATGCGGGACATTGTGTTAACATGGATGTGCCGCAGGAATTTAATAAAACGATGGCAAAATTCTGGAAAGGTGCAAGCCAATAAAGCTAATGAAGAAAGTTTTTACTGCAATACACGTCAATGGCCTGTTTGACAAAGCAAGCCGTTCCATCTCCACCTGCTTTGTCAATATTGTTCTTGAAGCGTTCGTCACATACATACATTTCACCTAATCCACTAAGAATTTCATTTGTGCACACATAATAGTGATCGGTTATAAATTTCTGTAATGCTAAGATTTTCTTTTGTACTTCATTTGCATTAGGCGTTAAATGTTTTAATTCCCCTAATTCAAAAAACATTGTCATTAGTTCGTTTGCAATCTTGTTATTACTACTTTCATTTGAATCAATTTTCTTTTGTTTGTACTCCTGATACGCTTTCGTATTGCCCCATTTTGCTTTGACTTCTGCCTCATACTTTTCAATTTCACTCTTGTCAAAAACATCAAAATTCATTGTCATTACTCCTTTATTTTTAATTTGACGCGCAAAGGTAATAAGTTCGCCGATGCGTTTATATTGTAACTCTAACAACCTGATTTGCTGCGCAATCGCTTCTGACGGGTCAAAATCAGGGCTGTCAAGAATTACTTTAATTTCTTTTAGGGGAAACTGTAATTCGCGAAACAATAAAATATTTTGCAAACGGCCAAGCGCCGTATTGTCATACATTCGATAGCCTGCTTTGGTTACTTTCGTAGGTTTCAAAAGCCCAATTTGATCATAATAATGAAGTGTGCGGGCAGTGACGCCTGTCAGTTGAACAACTTCGTGGACAGACAAAGGTTTTTTACTCATTCCGAAAATCCTCCATAACGTCTAAAATTTCTTTTACTCCTTTCCTGTTTTCCCATATTATAGACTATGACGTAACGTTAAAGTCAAGAGATAATCCAAAAAATTAGAAAATCATCAATTACGTCATTGGAAATATTTTGGCTAATATTTAAAATCTAATCATATCCGCACTGACACACAACCACTACATCTATCCCTTTAACATCTTTAACATCCAGGCATATCGGCTCGTCGGCTGATATAGTCTTTCTCTTTTCTTGTTCTGCCTCTCTGCCTGTTATAGTTTTCCATCCAAACACAGTATTTAGTTTCATGGCCACACCAGTATTATTCCGGTCACTGATTTCGATATTTGCGCAGTAGTGTTTATAGTCCCTCTCCAAGGACTGTATGCTATACTGTTGAAGATACTGTGGATTGTTTTTTCCCTCCTGCCACTCAACGGTTTCGGAAAGACTACAACCACAGTCTCTTTGTATATTTGTTAATCAGTTAGATGCCGCATGACGGTTGATTTAGGACGAGATTACAATCGCAGAGAGCAACTGTGGCTCTAAACAGTATTAAATACTTTAAAAAGGAGATTTATCATGATCTATGTTGGAATTGACGTCGCAAAAGATAAGCATGACTGCTTCATTGCTAGCTCAAATGGTGAACTTTCATTTAATCCTTTTATCATTCCCAACAATCGCAAGGGTTTTGATGCGCTCTACCAGAAAATCCGATCTGTATCGGATGGCTTGACAAAAGTGAAAGTAGGACTCGAAGCCACTGGACACTACAGTTACAATCTTATGGGTTTTCTCTTTAGTAAAGGCTTGCCGGCCTATGTGATCAATCCGTTACATACAAATCTGTACAGAAAAAGCCACAGCCTTAGACAGACGAAAACGGATAAAGCGGATGCCCGCACGATTTCTTTTATGCCAATGTCTGATGTAAACTTAAAGTCCTACTCAGACACATCTTACCATAATGAGGAATTAAAGTCACTCACTCGTTACCGTTTTGATAAAGTAAAAGAACGGGCAAAACTAAAAAGTTCTGTTTCAAGGCTTGTGTGCATTCTTCTTCCAGAGTTGGAAAACTCGTTCCTGCACCTCATATGGCATCCGTCCACGCTTTGCTTTCCGAATTTCCAAGCGCTAGCGCTGTCGCACACCTCACGAGGCTTTCCAATCTGCCGTCTTACAGTTCTAAAGGCAGACATGGAAAAGATACGGCTATCACGTTTCGTGAAGCTGCAAGAAGTTCTATCGGCTCTCATATGCCTGCTAAGTCCCTGGAATTGAAGCACGCCATCAAGCTGATTCAAGAATTAACCATAGAGATTGATGAAATCGAGTCAGAGATCAAGCAGATCATGGATGAAGAGATCCGTTCCCCCATCCTCACTATTCCCGGCATCAGTTACCGTATGGGTGCGATAATCATCGCTGAAATCGGTGATCTCAGCCATTTTGATTCATCTGATAAGATGCTTGCCTATGCCGGAATGTCTCTTTCCACTCTTTTCTGATTCCACAAGAAATCTCCACCGTCTTTTTTGTAAAAATGAAAGTATTTGTTTGCAATCCAGCGTTTTCCCTTTTTCAGATTCCGTCTAAAAATTTCTTAACACACTTCTTTGACGGCTGTGTCAGCAGAACGCCTTTAAACTTTCTGATGTTAAAGCCAAGAAAATCAAAGCCGTCGTCAATGTGTGTAATTAATGTCTTTTCCTTTGATAGTTCAATCCCTCTTTCAACAAGGAAATCCACTAACACAATTTAATTTCTTCCAAAGTTTCTTTTGTCCTGCCAGTAACGATAAAATCATCGGCATAACGCACCATGTTGACCATGGGAGAATATTTCTCATTTTTGCGGGGAACTCTCTTGTTTTTAGTGGCTAAAAGGTCACTCATTCCATCTAATGCATGTTTGCCAGTGTCGGGGGAGATAATTCCTCCCTGCATTGTCCCCTCATCGGTTCTAAATAACTCACCTTTGAAGATAACTCCGCATTTCTAGCCTTTACAATACGTTCTTGTAGCTTTTTAACCTGTGCTTCGCATTTCTTCCAGTCAATGGATTTCCATGCAAAGCCATGATCAGCAGCCGCACACGTTGTTTGATTAACGTTCATTTGCTTTGCTCCTTTCAAAAGTTCCATAAGTTTTCAGGAAGCATAAAAAATGTAGCTCCTTGGATTGAAAATGCAAAATGCTTCAAAACCAAGGGCCGCTGTCGTTACCTCTAAAAACCAATCGGTAATGACAGCGGCTGCACATTTTTGGCTGTTTGTCAACCCCTTCTTTGAAATTTTATCAAATGAGTGATTTCAGAAAATCTTTAGAAAAACAGATGGATAATGAAGAATTTCAAAAAGAATGGCAGGAATCCGAAACAGAATACAGCCTGATCCGTTCAATTGCAGCTGCCAGAAAAAGCAGACATATGACACAGAAAGAACTAGCAGAAGCAACTGGTATTGATCAATCGAATATAAGTAAAATTGAAACTGGAAATGCAAATCCTGCTTTATCAACACTGATTCGTCTAGCAGAGGGAATGGATATGGTACTTCATCTGGAATTTATACCAAAACAATTGAGGTAAATATATTCCGCTATACAATGTAAAGGCATCTTAAATTTTACTATGCTCTAACATTTTTTGTCGCAATTTGTCGAAACTCATCAGATCTTTTCCACATTGTCAAGTGAAGAATTCATTCTTTTTGCTTTTTCGTACTCGGAATCTTGTAGATGTTCTATTAATGTGCTAAACTGAACGCAACAACAAATCGGAATTGTAGAGCTAAAAACAAGAAAGGCTTCTTAAACAAAAGTTCAAGAAGACAGCAGTATGATAGATTTGAATGAAAGAAGATACACATGATTTTTTATTTTTTAAATATCAGAAAGAGTTTACTAAGAATATAGAAGGAGAGCAAAACATTGAGAAATGATATAATAATACGTCCAGAAACACATAAAGATTATAAACAGATAATTTCGTTAATTTTACGTTCATTTAGCGAGGGGACAGATTATTCTGATGGAACAGATATTATTGCTTTAGTGGAAGAGATAAGGGATTCAAAATATTATATTCCAGAGTTATCATTTGTTGCTGAAATATACGAGAGAATAGTAGGTTATTTTATGTTTTCAAGATTCCC